>CETH01184271.1_pt1 | contig 10151 bp, 9 predicted proteins | sample 361461 | NCBI WGS metagenome assembly CETH01 (sample SAMEA2622695, study PRJEB7988) | marine metagenome | isolation source: saline water (ENVO:00002010), including
GACACTACCCATAGCAGCTACACCAAACGCTAATTGAAAGGTTGCTGAATAAATAGCTAAGTCAGCTTTAAAAAGTACTGAATTTATTATAAGCCTATCTGCATGTGAAGATATTTGGTTGAATAAATTATATAAAAATATAGGAAAGCAAAAATATAAAATATTCCGCAATTTAAAATAATCAAAAACAAAATCAGTATTTTTTATTTTTATAAAATAAACTAATCCCAAAACTATAGATATTGTATATGAAAATGCATGAATAATTAATACAATTAATAAATTCAATGAACTAAAATAATTAATAAAAGATATTAAAAATAAAGTACTTATTAAAATACTAAAATTAGATATTATAAAATAATTTATTTTAGATTTTGCCCTATATGAAGTTAGTAATAGAGTGTGTATAGAAAACAAAAAAGTATTAATATAAACAAAAAGTAATGTTTCAAAACTTTTAAAGTCTAATAAAAGATCGATAATATTAAAGAAAAAGTAACTAAAACCAATTAATAGTATTGTTACTAAAAATGAAAATAATGCACTAGTAAATAATATCTTATTTAAATCCTTTTTTAAATCTATATAATAGTATTTGAGGATATATGTCGATATTCCAAAGCTAATAAATGGTATAAACAATCCATGAAGTGACTTATATAAAGAATAATTGGCAAATTCATTTATTTGAAGCTTATTTGTTAAAATAGGCAATAATATTATAGGCATTAGAATAACAATAAATTGAGATACACCGTATCCTAAAAATATTTTAATTATTTTTTTAAATTTATATAACAATAATATTTTTTTCTCTTTTAGGTAAAAATAAAATTAAGTAAATCATAAAATCCCAAAACATAGGAAGATATATTGATTCAACAATAGCATACATTAAAAATGGCACTAAGAAAAATAAAGGAAAAAAGAATTTTTTGTGGTTTATAAATCTATAAATAATAAAGGTTAACAAAAATATAAAGCTTATAAAATTATATTTATTCCAAAACTCTAAAAAAACATTGTATGTATATTTAAAATTACCAAAATAAGTATCATTAGAGTATCCAAAAAAGAAATTTGAAGAATTTAAATTTTCAAAAAATATCTGTGATGGAAGAGTTCTTGCCTCTGAAAATATTGAATAATCTTGAATTTCAGAAAAACCCATTGTTATAACTAAATTGAATGTTACATATAGAAAAATAAAAACAGATATAAATATATAAAAATATTTGAACTTACTAACTAATTTATAATTATATAAATATATACAAATCATTAATAATATAAAAGCAACTAAAATACCAGCCCTACTTTGTTGAATAACAATTAGCAATATATTTATTATAGATATTCTAAATAAAAACTTATCTATTTTACTATCATTCAAATAATTTAAAATCATGAGACAAAAGAGCGTATTATTTAGACCTATAGGTATTGTATTAGAACTAGCCCCATAAAAACAATCTTCATTAAAAAATGGCCTATAAAATAAATCAGGTAAAATTGAATAGTAATTATAATAATAGATAACATACAATAGTGGAAATACTAAATAAGCAATAAATTTAACATCTATTTTTTTATTAGATGTTAATTGATATCCAACAAATGCCATTAATGGAAAAATAACATCAAATGTGTTTAGTTGATTTTTAACTAAAAAATTTACACACCCAGATAAAAACAAAACCAATGTAATGTTTAAAGCTTGAGAGTTATCCTTAATTAAAATTATTTTATGATAAGAAATGCATAGCATTAGAAATGAAAATAAAACAAGTAAATAATATGTATTTATATGTTCTGGTTTTACAAATGGTGTGATTGAGCGTGGTAAAAGAAAAACTAATAGTATTAATGATGATAACAGTTTTTGTCTTAAATTGTAAACAATCATATTATTTGTTTAATATTTTATGATAAATATTTTTTGTATTCCAAATATGATCCTCAAAGCTCAAAAGATTTCTGTAATCTTTATTTAGGAAAGCAACAATCTGATTTAGTAAACCATCTTTAAAATTGTCATTATTATCGTATAATTTACATTCTTTTAGTTCAATACTTCCTTTTTCTTGAATAAATATTTTTTCTAAAGGTTTTAAATAAATTCTTCTTTCATTTGTAAATAATTCTATTGACCATCTACCAGAACTTTCCCAGTTTGTTATGTATGAAAATAAAACATTTTTATCAGTAATTCCAGATCCAGAAAATTGAGAGATTGGATGCCAGGCAATACCCCCTTTTTTAGTGTATGCTTTCCAATCTAGAGGCCTACCTGCAAGATAAAAAGCTAAATCAATAACATGTGTTGAATTAACAAAAAATAAGTTCTTATTTTGGTCTATTTTATCAATTTTCTCTATAATATGTATCCATTCAGTAAATTCAAAAAACATACACTGTAAACCACCATCCTGTTTAATAATACTCTTAACTTTATCTACCGATTTATAGAATCTTCTATTATAAGCAATAAATATTTTTGAATTATAATTTTTAATTAGTTCATGATTTGAAATTAACTGATCAATACTAATAGCCCCTGGTTTTTCAATAAGAATATTAGTAAAACCATTTTTTAATAATAATAATAAGTTATCCATTAATGAGTCTGTGCTACTAGATATAATAGCTGAATCAAACTTCTGGCTAGTATTTTTTATGTATTTATTAAGCCCACCCAAGACAGGGTAAATATTTATATGATCAAAAAAAATTTTAGCTGATTTTTCACCTCTGCCTACAACCTCAAAATTAATGTTTAAATGACAAAGAACTTTAGCATATTCTATTGCCATTGGCCCTGCTCCAATTAATAATAAATTATTCTTCATATATTAAGTTATAGGACAATTATCAACGCTTGATAAATTAAGTGCATTATTAAATGGTTTAAATAAATTTATATGCGAATCGTAAGTATCAATTAAATTAGTCAATAAAGTTTTTTCACTAAGTATATCATTAACAATTAAATTAGTTAGTTTACTTGAAGGAATAATTTTAAAATCGGAAATATGAGATTTTAATTTACTATTTGAAAATACTTTTTGTGTGCCCTGATTTAAAAAATAAAAATTATCATTCTGTTGGATTCGAATAGTTATAGATCCATTGTAATCATTATCAGAAATGATATTTATAGTATCTCCTTTGCTATTTTTAAAATTTAAAATTCCATAAAATTCCTTATAATGACTCCCCCGCCTATTTTTAATTTTAGATTCTGTGATATTGGAACTAATATACTTAATTTTAGAATTATTTGTAAGATATTGGAACAAATCTAAATAATGAATAGAATTACAACCTAAACCAAAAGGGCCACCATGAACAGAAATTTGAATATTTTCATTTGGCAATAATTCATTTTTAATATTTTGATAAGCTTTGAAATATCTATTAACAAAATTACAATATACGCTCGAATTTGTACTTTCAACTAATTCGATAGCTTTATCAAATTGTTTTTTACTTTGAAAAACAATTTTCTCTAATAAAAAATATCTATAACCATGATCAAGCAATCTATTAAAAATATCAAATCTTGGATTTGAAGAAGTTGCAATAATAGCCATGTCAAGTATTGGAATATCTACAATATTGTTATACCAAAAAAAATCATTATACTCATAATTTATTAATTTGAGATTATTAATAATATTCTCTTTTGAATTTTCAAGAATATGAACTTCAAAAGAAGGGTCATTAATCAAAGATTGAGCATGTCTACAGCCCATTTTTCCAAAACCTACAACTAAAATTTTCTTTACTTTCATACGATTATCAACTAAGCATCTTATTTTTTATTATTGTTTCAGCAACTAACCAATCAAAACTATCATCAATATCTATAGAATATAGTTGGTTATTTATAACATATTTTTTATTTTTTGTAAATGAACTGATTTTTGTTTTTTTTAAGTTCTCAACATTAATCACATAAATAGAACCATTAATTTCCCAAACTTTTGGACAATCTTGCCTCCTTGTAAAACTTTCATTTTTTAGTTTATATAAATATCCATTATCATCCTCTTTGAAATGAACATAATACGGATTAGACTTTGCTTTATGAACAGAAACTACCATATCTAAATCATCAGAAAACATATTAAGTGATTCTATTATATGCTCACTTTTTCTAAATGGTGAGGTTGGCTGTAATAAAATTAAAACTTCTGGCTTATATCTATATTTTTCGAACCAATCTATTGCATGATGCAAAACACTTTCTGTAGTTGCAATATCTGTTGATAAATTATCAGGCCTTAAAAAAGGCACTTCTAATCCAGTATCTTCCACTATTTTTTTTATCTCTTTACAATTAGTGCTAACACAAATTTGACTATCATTAAATAACTGTCTAGCTAATTCAACAGTATAAAGGATTAAAGGCTTACCATTTAGTAGCTTTATATTTTTACCTGGTATTCCTTTAGAACCTTTTCTAGCTGGTATTATAATTAGCTCTTTCATATATTTAAACTCTTTATATCAGATTGAGCTTTTTCAAATTCATCTTTTGAGCCAATATCAATCCAATATTCTTTCAATGGGAAAGAAATTAATTTATATTTATCTTTAATTAATTTTTCCATTAAATCAGTTGTATTGAAAAACGTATTTAATGGTATGTTTGATATTATTTCTTTTTTTAATAGATATATACCTCCATTTGAAAAATAATTATAGGTAGGTTTTTCTGAAAATGAAAGAATATGGTTATTAGCAGTTTCTAATACAGCATATGGGACCTTTACTGAGTATGGAATAGTTACTACAGACATATCAGCATCATTTTCAATGAAATCTTTAAAAAACTTTTCATAATCTAATTTTGTTAGAATATCTGCATTGGTCAATAATATATAGTCATTTTTAAAATCTTTAATTTTTGTAATTGCCCCTATTGTACCTAAAGGCTCATCCTCAAAAACATAATTGATATTAGTATTTTTTCGAAATGTTTTATCAATATGACCTTGAATCTGATCAGACATATACCTTAAACAAAAATGAAAATTTTTTACTCCAAAATTAATTAATCTATCAATAGAATAATCAATGATTTCCTTCCCACCAATTTTCAATAGAGATTTAGGTGTTACATCTGTCATAGGTTTTAATCTTGATCCTAAACCACCCGCCATAATTACCACATCAATAGGTAATAAACTTGAAGTTAATCTAAAATTTAATATATCAATTATTACATTGTTCTTATCAAGAATTGGAATAATTTTAAAATTTTTAGAACGTAAATCAATTATTTCTTGAATTGAATATTTATCTAAATTAATGAATTTTGGATTTTTTTGAATAAATAGACTTACTTTATCAGTTATACTTAACTTCTCAATTAAGCCTCTACGTATATCACCATCAGTTAAACTACCAAGTAATTGACCTTTTTTATTTGTAACAAACAAAATATTATCTAAACCCAAATTATTGATTTTAATTAATGCATTTTTGATAGTAGAGCCTGAATCAATTAAATGTTTTTTAAAATCATACATTTGCAAGTACCTCAATAATTTTATCTGATGTATTTTTTTTATAAAAAATATTTTTATTTTTATAAATACCTAGTTTAGATAAATATAAATATTTTTCATAGATTAATTTTTCATTAAAAGGAACATCATATACATTATCACCTTTAAATCTTCCTTTTTGTCGGTTACCAACATTTAAGACATATTTCTTAAAAGATGCTGCTTCTAAAATACCACTTGATGTGTTTCCAATCAAAAATTTTGATTTATTCATTGCTGAAAAATAATTTTCCTTTCCAAAATTATCTACTAATGTAAAATGACTAGGAAAAAGTTTATTTAACTTATACATAGTTTTCTTATATATACTATTCATAGTATCAGCATTTGATAAAGTTACCACTATATGAATTTCTTTAGAAATTCTTTCTAAAACATTATAAATAATTTTACAAAATTTACTATTTTGTTTTATATTTGTTGTTTCAGGATGGAACGTTACTAAAATAAATTCTTTATCAGGAATTTTAAATTGATTTCGAACATCATCCCAATTTGAAATATTAGTATCTTCTATATTCTCAATACTCAATGACCCAAAGTTGTAAATATTTTTATTGTTTCCCATTACAGAAACTAACTTTTCATAAAAGACCTTATGTGTCGTAAAGTGTATTGTTGAGCACAAAGAAATTTGATGTCGATAAATATTATCTATCGCGCCTAAAGTTATTTCACCCCCATGAAAATGAGCAAATTTAACATTAAATGGTATAGCTGCCTGAACTGCAGCGCTCATTTCAAAACGATCCCCAAGACAAAGAACTGTGTCAAATTTATTTGTTTCCCAATAAATAGAAAAATATTTAATTAAATCTCCATAACCATTTGATATTGCTAAAGGTGTATCATTATCAGGCATACCTTTAACTATATCAATCCTTTCATAATTATCCTTTTTAATTAAATCAATAGTATTACCATATTTTTTCTTTAAATGCATTCCAAATACAATAATAGTAAGTTTAAATCTACCATCATTTTCAATCTTAGTAATAAGTGATTTATAAATGCCATAGTCAGCTCTAGAGCTTGTTAAAACACCTATTTTTTTATTACTATTTAAAGTCATCTTTAGAAACCTTTTGAAATTTTTTAACATTTACTTTTAAAGTTTTTCCTATAATTTCATTCCAGAGCATAGGAGAAATTCCATCTCCAGGTCTCAATGAAATAATATCTGAATCAGAAATCTTACTACCTATTGATAATTCACTATTATAAAAAATACTTTTTCTAGCTATAACAATATTTGGCAATTCTGAAGATGATGCTTGTTTAATGCCAGTACCAAAAGCTTTCTCAATATTTCTTATAGATAAAATCATACTTTTTAATTCTAATGGATTTAAAGATGCAGCATGGTCTGGTCCATCCATATTTTTATCTAATGTAAAATGTTTTTCAATTACTTTTGCGCCTAAACTTACTGCAAGTAAAGAAATTTCAATTCCAATAGTATGGTCAGAGTAACCAACATCAATGTTTAATTTATTTTTTATGGATAGCATTGCGTTCATGTTTACATCTTTGAATGGAGTTGGATATTCCGTATTGCAATGAAGTACAGTTATTTGACTCTTTTTAGAACCAGAATCAATCAAAACATCTAAAGCTTTCTTAATTTCAATTAAATTAGACATTCCAGTTGATAAAATAATAGGTTTATTTTTTGAACCTATTTGCATCAAATATGGTAAATTTGTTATTTCACCTGAAGGTATCTTGAACAAGGGGATATTAATACTATCTAAATAATTTACGCTATCAATATCAAAAGGTGAGGATAAAAAATTAATTTTTTTGTTTGAACAATAATTGATCAATGTTTCATGATCGGCTTTACTTAATTCTAATTTCTTTAACATATCGTATTGAGATTCATCAGTATTAGTCATCTTCTTTTGATATTCAGCTTTTTTTGAGTTTTTGCTCGCAAGTGTATCTGCTTTAAATGTTTGAAATTTAACATAATCTGCACCAGCTTGTTCAGCAATATCAATTAATTTTTTTGCAATTTCTATATCACCATTATGATTCACACCTGCCTCTGCTATTACAATAACTTTATTCGTTTTCAAAAATACCTCCTACTTTAATAGGATATTTTGTTAATATATCTTTAATTTCTAAATAAGAATCAACTGTTTTAACAATATATCCATATTTTGTTTTTGATATGATTGAACCTGGAACTTTACATTTATTATTAATGTGTGAACTTTCTATCAAATTTGATTCATTTATTTTTATTTCTTTATGATTAAAGTATGTTATAGCAGATGGACCTGGACTGCAAATCGCCCTTATAAAATTATATAATTGTCTTGAAGTTTGATTCCAATTTATTATTTCATCACCAATTGATCTTTTTTTACAATATGACCCTATTGGATCAATATCACTTTGTTTAATCACTTTATGTTTATTTTTAATTATCAAATTAATTGCATTATAAAGAATTTCTGCACATTCATCATACGCCAATTTTAATAGTGATTTATAATTATCTTTATTGCTAATAGGGTAAGTTTTTTGTAAAATTATATCACCAGTATCAATGCCTTCATCTATATAATGTACTGTTATACCAAACTCTTTCTCACCATTAATTAAAACCCAATTCAAAACATTTCTTCCTCTGTAATAAGGTAATTTTCCTGCATGACAATTTATAGTTTTGAATCTGGGTAAATTAATAATTTTCTTTTTAAATATTTGGTCAAAACTCATTGAAACAAATAAATCACAATTATAGTCTTTTGCTTTTTCATAAAATGAACTAGTATTAATTTTTATTTTGCTTAAATAATCAATTTTATGAATTTTAGCTTTCTCTTTTAGTGTATTATCAATAGTATCATATCTTGGTACAATAAATAATATCTCAATATTTGGATTTTTTATAATTAAATCAAATGCTTTATGAGACCAAGGTCCATCAGCAAAATAACCAATTGTAAATTTTTTTTTCATAATTATTAAATTGTTGAAGAACTCGGAATGTTAACTACTCTCTGTTCTAAATATTCAGCATTCTCCTGCTTGTCTCTAAAGCATTTTTCATACATGGGTAATTTATACATTAATTTCCATATTGGTCTAGTCATAACACCACTATCATTAGTTGTTTTTAAAAATTCTTCTCTTTGTTCTTTGTTTTCTAAAATTAAACTTATTAACCAATAATTCCATTTAGTGGTATTTTTAGGTATTTCTACAATATTTAAATCAGAACTTTTAAAATATGATTTATAATTATTATATAGCTTTTCTTTAGATTTTATAAATTTATCTAAATTTTCAAATTGAGCACATAATAAAGCAGCATTAATATTTGGCATTCTAAAATTATAACCAACTTGATCATGCTTATATTCCCATTTATGATTAATTTTTGCAGTTGTTGTTAAATGTTTAGCCTTTTGTCCTAAACTAGAAACATTAGTAGTTATTGCACCCCCACCCCCAGAAGTAAGTATTTTGTTACCATTAAAGCTAAATGCAGATAGTAAACCCATACTACCTGAAGGTTGACTTTTAAATTCGCTACCCAATGCTTCTGCAGCATCTTCTACAACTGGTATTTTCCATGAACCGCATATTTGAATAATTTTATGCATTTCACACATAAAGCCAAATGTATGCATTGGAATACAAGCAGATATTTTTCTTTTAGTTTTTTTATTATAAGCTCCATCATCTCTTAATTCGGCATACTCATTCAAAAAATCAGATAAAGCCTGTGGTGATAATCCCATAGTATGTAAATCAACATCTAGAAAAATAGGGTGCGCATTTAAATATGTAATAGCATTTGGTGTTGCAACAAAAGTTAAAGCTTGCGTTATAACTTCATCATTATTTTTTACTCCAGCTAATTTTAAAGAAACCTGAAGGGCAGAAGTTCCATTTACTACTGCAATAGCACGTTTTGTTTTTGACAAATCTGACATAATTAATTCAAATTTGTTAACATATTCACCAATAGAAGAAACAAATGTACTATCAATACAATCTGTTAAGTATTTTTTTTCATTACCTAAAAATCTAGGCTCATGCAAAGGAATAATCTCTTTTGTAGAATAAACAGATCTTGTAAAATCTATAAAATTTTGAATTTTACATTTTTCCATCTAAAAACTTTCCTTTTTCTGTATGGATAAATGAAGGTAAAGTTTTGACAAAAATATTTACTAAATCTTCTTTATTCCATACGCCTTTAGATTTCATCGTGTAAATTGACTTTTCAAATTCATCTAATTTATCATTATCATACAAACATTTATTTTTAATAATTCCTATACTTTTAAATTTATTCATTTCTAAAGTTTCATTTTCTGTGAAAAATTCTTCAAAATCTTTTTCACCTGTAGTATTACTTTTAGTGAATAAACAAGGCCAACCTTTATCTGTAGGATTCAATGATCTAGCATGCTCCTCATTTTGACATTCAATAGGGATGATATCTTTATTTTTTAAATATTTTATTGCTATATCTGAAAATTTAATTAGTTTTAAATCTTTATTTGGCTTTGGAAAAAAAATATCTCGATTTTGACCAAAAATACA
>CETH01156102.1_pt1 | contig 10150 bp, 9 predicted proteins | sample 361461 | NCBI WGS metagenome assembly CETH01 (sample SAMEA2622695, study PRJEB7988) | marine metagenome | isolation source: saline water (ENVO:00002010), including
CTAATAATGAACAAAGTTGAAAAATTGTTTTTTTAGGTAAAATTATTGGTTCAAATTCAATTTTATTTTTAAGTCTTATTTTGGATATTGACATTCTATGACTATCAGTAGCAACAGCAGTTAAAAAATACTTATCTTCAACTTGATTTTGATGAAAAAAAATTCCACTTAGATAATGTCTAGTTTCATCATTTGAAACTGAAAATTTACATTTATTCAAAAGTTTAAGTAAATCTTTTGAATTAATTAAAAATTGATTTTCATTAAAGTTTTCATCAGTCAAAGGAAATTCAGATGCATTAATACAATTTAAATTAAAGTCTGATTTTTCAGATTCTAAATGTATCTTGCTTTGACCAACACTTGAGAAGTTTATTTTCTTTCCAGAAGTAAATTTTCTCACAATGTCATACATTATTGATGAGGAAGTAGTTGTTTTTCCTTCCTCTAATATTTCAACATTTAAAATTCTATGAATAAAAATTAAATCTAAATCTGTTGCTACTAAAGTTAATTTTGACCCTGAAGCATCAAGCAATACATTTGATAAAATTGGAAGTGTACTTCTTTTTTCAATTATACCTTGGCAATAATTTAATGATTTCTGAATATCCTGCTGATTTAAACTAAATTTCATTATCTTTATTGTATAAAATTTTATTTTTTAAACTATCAATATTAGAATTTAGCTCATTATCCTCTTGTTTTAATTTATCAATTGTTTTTACCGAATGAATAACAGTTGTGTGATCTCTATTAGAAAATGCTCTACCAATTTCTGGAAGAGATTTTGATGTTAGTAACTTTGAAAGATAAATTGCAGTTTGTCTAGGTCTAACTAAATATCTAGATCTTCTAGCTGACAACATTTCACTTTTGCTTATTTTAAAAAATTTACATACAATTGTTTGTATAGAGTCAATTGTTACATTGTTTTCTGATAAATTTAAAAGATCTTTGAGTATTATTTTCACCTCTCCAAGCGTTGGTAACTTGTTATATATTCTAGAAAAGGATATTACTCTGTTTAGTGCGCCAACTAACTCTCTTATACTTATTCTTACTTCAGAACTTATAAATTTTTGAATTTCTTCAGAAAGTTCAAATGATATTGATTGATTAAATTTTAATTCTTCAACTTTTGACTTAACAATTTTATAACGTAGTTCATAATCTGGATTTTGAATATCAACAACCAAACCACCTGCAAACCTTGATTTTATTCTCTCTTGAATTCTAGATAATTTATTTGGAGCTCTATCTGCTGAAACTATCACTTGAGAACCTTTATCGATTAAAGCGTTAAAAGTATGAAAAAATTCTTCTTGCATAGCTTCTTTTCCATTCATAAATTGAATATCGTCAATTAAAAGAACATCGGTATTTCTAAAATAATCTTTAAATTTTACCATATCGTTTGATTTAATTGATTTTACAAAATGGTACATAAACCTCTCCGCTGAAATAAACATTACCCTGCCTTTTGTTTTAAGTTTCAGACCTACAGCATTTAATAAATGCGTTTTTCCCATGCCAACACCTCCATATATATATAATGGATTATAGTGTGATATATCATCAGAAACTTTTTTTGATGCTTCAAAGGCTAATTTGTTACTTGAGCCGATAATGAAATTATCAAAATTTTTATTTGGATCAATTCTATTGTATTGAAAAAAAGAATCTTTAATAAAAGATACATTTTTGTTATCCTCATTACTTTCAATATTTTTTAAAACAATTTTTTCTTTTTTTTTATCGTTAATTGTAAATTCAATTCTGTTTATTTCTTTCTTATGAACTTTAACAATATGTAATATCTGATCAAGATATCGGGATGTTATCCAATCACGTATAAATCTTGTGGAAACTGAAATTAGAATGTATGAATTAAATTCATCAACAAATTCTATTTTTTTTAACCAAGACTCATAAATATCTCTTCCTAATTTTTCTCTCATATCAACTTGGATTTTGTTCCAATCAATTTTTTTTGTTAAGTAATTATCAGATTTTTTTGTTAAAATATTTTCCATGGAAGAATTCCAATTAAATGCTCTCCGAAATTAATGCAATAAATTTATTCTACTTTTAAAAAAAAAATAAAATCTGCACTTGTAAAATTATTAAGTGAATTTGATTAGCGGAAAAATTGTATTTTTTAATTTATAAAAAAAAAAAAATAGTCTAGATGTAGTATTTAATTTTAATTTTATTTTATATTTAGTGTATATAATTAATTTTTTATATTAAGAGTTGTAAGACTTTTTTAATTTAAATAATTTATTAAATTTTAAATAATAATTTAATAAACTACTTCAAGTTGATTTGACTCACCTAAAGGGAATTAATTTTTTTTGTTATTCTTGAAATATTTCTTGCAGCATTTTCTTTTTTGATTATGCCAGTTTTTGCAATTTTCATTAATTCTGAGTTAAGTTTTGGCAAGTAGTCAAGAGCCTCTTTTTTGTTTTTGTCATCTAAAATTAAATTCATTTTTTTTATTGCTTTTTTAAACCTACTTTTTCTAGACCTATTAACTGATGTTTTTCTACTTATTTTTTTTATAGATTTAATTGCTGATTTTGTGTTTGCCATACGCGCGACTGTATAACTTGGTAATCAAATATGGTCAATAGTATAATTAAATTATTTTTGACATATATTGCAAAAAAAAGATGATCTATTTGATATAAAAATCTTACATATTTTACCTTTGCAATTTTTTCTTGTACAATTTTTGTTTTGCCTGCCATAAACTTTAAACTCATTTTGAAAAAGACCTGAAACACCAGATGTATTTTTAAAATCTCTTATTGATGAGCCGCCTAGTTTAATTGCTAAATTTAAAACTATTTTCGAATTTTTTACTAAACTTATAATTTGTTTTTTTTTTATTTTTTTACTTTTCTTTTGTGGATTTATTTTACAATAAAATAGTATTTCATTTGCATATATATTTCCAATTCCTGATATATAATTTTGATCTAATAAAAAATTTTTAATATTTTTTTCTTTATTTTTTAATTTATTTTTTAAATATTCAAAATTAAAATTATTAGATATTGCCTCAGGGCCAGATTTTAAAAAATAATTTTTTAATTCTTCTCTATTATTAAATAATTTAAAAAAACCAAATCTTCTTGGATCATTATAAATAATCATAAAGTTTGAAAATTTAATTTTAATATGATTATGTTTTTCTGGTAGAGTTTTTGAATTATAAAAACTTAAGTTTGTATTTATGTTTTTTTTATAATAGTGAACTAAATGTAATGTTCCTGACATACCTAAATGAATCAAACAATATTTTTTACTACTTAAGGTGAGAATTATATATTTTGAAAACCTTTCTACATTTACAATTGATTTGCCTTTTAAACTACTTTCAAATTTTTTTTGAATTTTAAACCTCAAATTTCTATTTGAAATTATAACTTCTTTAATTTTTTTATACCTGACGTTATTTTTTAATGATCGTTTTACTATTTCTACTTCTGGCAATTCTGGCATTTAAGATTATATTATTATTTAAAATTAAAATATTAAACTATGAGTCAAGTTCTCCAACAAAAAAAAGGTGTTGTTAAAGATGTTTTCAATAAAGTCTCAAAAAAATATGATTTAATGAATGATTTAATGTCTCTAGGAATTCATAGAATTTGGAAAAAAGACTTTATTAAAATGATGAACCCATCTAACCAAAAAAAACTAATAGATGTTGCATGTGGAACTGGTGATATAGCTAAATTGTATATAGAGGCAACTAATAAAAATTGTTCAATTTTATGTGTTGATCAAAATATTAATATGATTAATGAATGTAAAAAAAATTTAGGAGAATATAAAAATATAAGCTGGAAAGTTTCAAATGCTGAAAAATTAAATGTTCCTGATAATAGTTTTGATTTTTACACTATAAGTTTTGGTCTTAGAAATACTAAAAATGTGAATAAAAGTTTAAAGGAAGCTCATAGAGTATTAAAAAAAGGTGGAAAGTTTATGTGTTTAGAATTCTCAAAAATAGAAAATGATTATTTAGATATTTTTTACAAAAACTACTCCAAGTTAATTCCTAAAATTGGACAAATTATAGTTGGCCAAAAAGAACCTTATGAATATTTAGTAAAGAGTATCGAAAATTTTTTAGATCAAAAGCAACTTATTGAAGAAATGCAAAATAATAATTTTGTAAAATGTAAATATAGAAATCTAAGTGGTGGTATCGTAGCTATTCACTCAGGTTGGAAAATATAATGTTAAAAAAAATATTTATCCTGTTTAAGATAGCAAGAAAATTAGCATTATCTGATGCCTTAAAAGTTATTTCTAAAAAACTTGAACCACCATTTATTATTAAAATTTTGCTAACATTATTTTCTTTTTCTTTTGTTAAAAAAAATTATCAAAAAATCAATTTAAAAGACGAGGAAAAATTATGCAATTCTATTCAAGAAATGGGAACAACATTTATAAAACTAGGTCAATTTCTATCTACAAGACCTGATATTATTGGAGAAGAATTATCCTTACAACTTGAAAAACTCCAAGATCGTGTACCACCATTTTCTACTAATGATGCTAAGGAAATAATTAAAAAAAATTTAGGAAATGAAATATTTGAATCGATAATAAATTTTGGTGAGCCTATTGCTGCTGCTTCTATTGCACAGGTTCATAAAGCTCAAATAAATGATGATGGTACTATAAAAGATGTCGCTATAAAAATTTTAAGACCAAATATTAAAAAAACTTTTAATGATGAAATTGATGCTTTAATGTTAGTAGCATATATAATTGAAAACCTAGTATCAAAAACAAAAAGGCTGAAATTAGTTGAAGTTGTTTTTTTACTTAAAGAAATTACCAATCATGAAATGGATTTAAGATTTGAAGCTGCGGCAGCAAATGAATTTTATGAAAATACAAAAAATGATGCGGGATTTAAAGTGCCAAAAATTTATTGGAATTTTACTAGTGAGGAAATTTTAACTTTAGACTGGATTGAGGGAATTTCTATTAGAGAAAAAGAAATTCTAGAGTCAAAAAATATCAATATTAAGAATATTTCTACCAATATTATTCAGCATTTTTTACGACACGCAGTAAGAGACGGTTTTTTTCACGCAGATATGCATCAAGGTAATATTTTTATAGATGAAAATGGTGAAATAGTACCTATTGACTTTGGTATTATGGGAAGAATGGATAAATTAAACAGAAGATACTTAGCAGAAATACTCTATGGCTTTGTTCAAAGGGACTATAAAAAAGTTGCAGAAGTACATATTGTAGCTGGTTTAGTTCCTAACAATGTTAATGTTGATGAATTAGCTCAAGCACTAAGATCAATTGGAGAACCGATTTTTGGACAATCTGTTAAAGATATTTCTGGTGGAAAATTATTAAAACAATTATTTGATGTTACTGAAAAATTTAATATGCAGACTCAGCCTCAATTATTACTTTTACAAAAAACAATGGTTGTAGTTGAAGGAGTAGCTAGAAAACTTAACCCTGATACAAATATTTGGGAAACATCAAAGCCAGTTTTAGAAAAATGGCTTAAAGAGACTAAGGATCCAATAAGTAATTTTACTAAAACTCTAAAAGATTCTGCTGAAGTACTCAAAAAATTTCCTGAACTTCCAAAAATAATGGACAAAGCTAACCAAGCTCTGACTTTTATGGCTAGTGGTAAAATACCTCAAGAATCTAATTCTTATTCAGCATTAAATGAAAAAAAATTAGAAATGAAATCGTTCAGAAATCAAAGTATTGTTGGATTATTATTGCTTGTGTTTCTGGGTATCATAGTATTTTAATCTGACAATGAAAAACTTAAATGAAAAAAAAATACTATTAATTGTATGTGGTGGTATTGCAGCTTATAAAAGTTTAGAAATAATAAGACTTTTAAGAAAGAATGGCACACAAGTAAAAACAATCCTTACAAATAATGCAAAAAATTTTATTACACCATTATCTGTTGCTTCGCTATCACAGGAAAAAGTTTACACCGATTTATTTAATTCAGATAATGAAGCTGAAATGGATCATATTTCATTATCAAGATGGGCAGATATTATTTTAATTGCTCCAGCAACTGCAAACACAATTTCAAAAATTAGTTTTGGACTATCTGACGATTTGGCTTCTACTGTTGTTTTTGCTTCTAATAAAAAAATTTTTATTGCTCCTGCAATGAATGTAAGAATGTGGGAACATAAAGCTAATAAAAATAATTTAAAAAAATTAGTTGATTTTGGTCATGAAATTATTGGTCCAGAAATTGGAGAAATGGCTTGTGGGGAATATGGTATGGGCAAAATGTCTGAGCCACAAATAATTATAAATTTTTTAAATAATTATTTTAAAAAATTAGAAAATAATAAAAAATTTAAAGCGCTTGTAACCGCAGGACCTACTCAAGAATATATTGATCCAGTAAGATTTATAACTAATAGATCTAGTGGTAAGCAGGGTTATGAAATTGCTAAATCTTTGAGTGAAAATGGTTTTGAGACAACTTTAGTGTCAGGTCCAGTAAATTTAGACAAAATTAAAGATGTAAATTTAATTAAAGTTAGATCGGCCGATGAAATGTTGGAAGCAACTTTAAATAATCTTCCAGCAGATGTTGCGGTCTTTACAGCAGCTGTTGCAGATTTTAAAGTAAAAAATAAAGAAAGAAAAAAAATAAAAAAAAATAATATTCCAGAACTTTTCCTTGAAAAAAATACTGATATTTTAGATCATATCTCAAATCATAATTTACTTAGGCCAAAATTAGTTGTAGGTTTTGCAGCTGAAACAAATTCTATTAAAAATAACTCTTTAAAAAAACTATCAGAAAAAAATTGTGATTGGATCATTGCTAATGATATATCTGATCAGGAAATAGGTTTTGACTCAGACTTTAATAAAGTTTCTATATATTATAAAAATAATTTTGAAGAAAATCTTCCTAAAATGAAAAAGTCAAGTCTTGCTAATGAAATAGTTAATAGAATTATTACTCATTTAAATTAATGGTTAAAGTTTTAATAAAAAGACTTAGCTCAAAAGTCAAATTACCTGAATATAAAACTAACGGATCATCAGGCATGGATTTAATGGCATTTATTGATAATCCAATAAAAATTGCACCCAATACACTAGAATTAATTTCAACTGGTTTGTCGATTGCAATACCAGAAGATTTGGAAATACAAATAAGACCTAGGTCAGGACTTGCTGCAAAATCAAAAATAAGTGTGCTAAATACACCCGGTACCATTGATAGTGACTACAGAGGTGAGTTAAAAATAATATTGTTTAATCATGGAGATAAAGAATTTATTGTAAACAATAATGATAGAGTGGCCCAAATGGTATTAATGCCAATCTTAAAAATGGATCTTGAAGAAGTGGATCAGTTACCCGACTCCATAAGGGGTTCTGGTGGTTTTGGATCAACTGGTAAATGAATAAAATTTTAAACAGAAATTTAATACAAAGATATTCTAGACAAATAGTTTTAAAAAATGTTGGTCCTAACGGACAAAAACAAATTTTAAAATCAAAGGTTTTAGTAGTAGGAGCAGGGGGATTGGGTTGTCCTGTAATTGATTATTTATCTAGAGCAGGTGTTGGGAATATTGGAATTGTTGACAATGATAAAGTTAGTATTTCAAATATTCATAGACAATCGCTATATAATTCAAAAGACTTGGGTAAATTTAAAGTTAATGTTGTAAAACAAAAGATTAAATTAATTAATCCACAAATTAAAATAAAAACCTTTAATAAAAGAATTGATAAAAAAAATGTTAAAAAGATACTAAAAGGTTATAATTTTATTGTCGATGGATCAGATAATTTTAAAACTAAATTTTTACTTAATAAATATTGCCTCAATTATAAAAAAATTTTAATTGTGGGTGCAATTAGTAAAATGGATGGTCATATTTTCACTTTTAATTTTAAGAATAAAAATGATCCATGTCTTAAATGTTTTTATCAAACTGAGCCCTTAGATGAAATATTAGATTGTGAACATGAAGGTATTCTGGGGCCAGTAGCCGGTATAGTAGGAAGTATACAAGCAATAGAAGTTTTAAAAAACATCTTAAAAATAGGTAATAAATACAGAAAAAAAATATTAATTATAGATTTAATTAAATTGGATTTTAGAAAAGTAGAATTTGAAAAAAAAGCGAGATGTATATGCAAAAAATAATAACTTCTATAATTATTTTTTTTTGTATCTTTACTAATTGTATTGCTATTGAGAATAACTACTTCCTGTCATTAAAAAATAAAAAAGTTAATGTAAGATACGGTCCAGGTTTTGATTATCCAATAAAATATATTTATAAAAAAAAATTTTTACCTGTTAAAGTAATTGATAAAAAAGAGAATTTTAGGAGAATAATTGATCATAAAAAAAATAGTGGGTGGATACATATTTCTCAGCTAAAAAAATCTAATTCATTAGTTGTTCTAGAAGATAAAATTGTATTCAGTAAAAATAGTAAATTTTCTAGACCACTATTTAAATTAGAAAAAGGAAGACTTGTAATTTTGAAAAAATGTGTATCTAGCTGGTGCAAAGTAAAATCTGAAAATTTTACAGGATGGCTTCAGACGCATAACTCATGGGGTGAGATTTTAAATTAAATATCAAAACGGTCTAAATTCATTACCTTCGTCCACGCTAATACAAAATCTTTAATAAATTTAGATTTAGAATTCTCTACTGCATAGACCTCTGCAATAGCTCTTAATTGGGAGTTTGATCCACATATTAGATCTACCCTTGTAGCAGTCCACTTAACTTTATTTGTTTTACGATCTTTTCCTTCAAAAAGTGTCTCAGTTCTATCAATTTCTTTCCAGGTTGTTGTCATATCAAGCAAATTTATAAAGAAATCATTTGTAAGTGTTTCTGGTTTTTTTGTAAAAACGCCATTATTTGATTTATCAAAATTAGTATTCAATACTCTCATTCCACCTAATAAAACTACCATTTCTGGAATAGTAAGTTTCATCAATTGAGCTTTATCGACGAGCATTTCTTCTGCAGAAACTGTTGGCTTAGTAGAAGATCCATTTGATTTTTTAACAATATAATTTCTAAATCCATCTGCCTTTGGCTCAAGCAAACCAAATGAATAAGTATCTGTTTGTTCTTGTGACGCGTCTCCTCTTCCTGGTGTAAATGGCACATTTATATTGCTACCAGATTTTTTAGCAGCTTTTTCTATTGCTACACATCCACCCAAAACAATTAGATCTGCTAATGATATATTTTTAGTTTTGCTATCAAAATTCCTTTTAATTTTTTGTAAAATCTTAATTACTTTAGATAGTTGAACAGGATTATTTACCTCCCAATTTTTTTGTGGATCTAATCTTATTCTGGCTCCATTAGCTCCACCTCTTTTATCTGATCCTCTAAAGGTAGAAGCTGAAGCCCAAGCTGTTGTAACTAATTCTGAAATCGATAATCCTGACTTAAGTATTCTTGTTTTGAGATTTTGAATATCTTTTCTTTTAACTTTATACTTAGATTTTGGAATAGGATCCTGCCAAATTAATTGCTCTTTTGGTACTTCAGGGCCTAAATAGCAGGCTCTAGGACCCATATCACGATGAGTAAGTTTAAACCAAGCTCTTGCAAATGCATCTGCAAATTCTTTAGGATTGCTATGAAAATTTCTTGAAATTGGTCCATAACTTGGATCCATCTTTAAAGACAAATCAGTTGTTTGCATCATGGGAAGATTTTTTCTTGATTTTATGTGCGCGTCAGGCGTCATAACGATGTCATGTCCATTCTGTTTTGGTTTCCACTGATGTGCACCAGCAGGGCTTTTTGTTAATTCCCAATCGTATCCAAACAAGTTATCAAAATATCCCATATCCCATTTTGTTGGATTACTAGTCCAGGCACCTTCTATCCCGCTGCTAATAGTGTCGACACCCAAACCACTTTTATAATCACTGTTCCAACCAGTTGCTTGCTCTTGAATTTTTGAACCTTCAGGCTCAGGTCCCTTGTGAGACTCCGGGGCCGCTCCATGTGATTTACCAAATGTATGGCCTCCAGCAACAAGAGCAACTGTCTCATAATCATTCATTGCCATACGTCCAAAAGTTTCTCTTA
>CETH01140489.1_pt1 | contig 10149 bp, 9 predicted proteins | sample 361461 | NCBI WGS metagenome assembly CETH01 (sample SAMEA2622695, study PRJEB7988) | marine metagenome | isolation source: saline water (ENVO:00002010), including
TATGTCTCCGGGATGCGCCAGCTTTGATCAATTTAATAATTTTGAAGAAAGAGGAAATAAATTTGCTTATTTGGTTAACAACCTAGATTAATTATGAGATTAAACATATCAATACAAAACTATGATAAGCCATTGTTGTTTTTGGTATTATTTCTTAGTGCTTTTGGTACAATAATGCTTTACAGTGCTAGCTGGAATGAGTCTTTTGTCAGGTCTGGAGGCCTTACAGAATCTTTATATCTAAAAAATCATCTGAAAAGAATTTCTATTGGCTTTTTATGCTTATTTGTTGCTTTAGTTTGTGATTATAGAAATCTTAAATACATAGCGCCATATATATTAGTGGGTTCTATAGTCTTATTAATAATTACTAAAGGATATTATTTAATAAATGGTGTGGATAGTCCAGCCAGGTGGCTATATCTAGGTCTATTCTCAGTTCAAACTTCAGATATTGCAAGGCTATCTTTAATAATATTTCTTTCCTATTACTTAGATGAAATCAAAGCTCGTATAAAAAATCTATATGATGGGTTTTTACCATGTATTACTGCTATTGGTATCATGATGGCATTTATAGTTATTCAACCTGATTTTAGTACCGCTTTCATGTTAGGATTAATTGGAATACTTCTTTTATTTATCAGTGGAGCTAGAATATTTCATATTTTGACTTCAATTTTTGTAGGATTATTGATCAGTTTTCCGGTTATTTACTTTTCTCCTTATAGATGGGCGAGAATTCGTTCTTTTTTTACTCCTGATATTAAATCCGATGGTTACCAGGCATATCAGGCAGAATTAAGTATGAGTAATGGTGGCTGGTTAGGGTCTGGTTTGGGAAATAGCACAGAGAAAAATCACCTCCTTCCTACCCCGCATACAGACTTTATTTTCTCTATCATTGGTGAAGAGCTTGGATTTTTATTAGGAACTTTTCCTTTATTATTAGTGTTTTTATTTATTTTTTTTAGAGGTATTAAAATAGCTAAAAGATGTACAGACCCATTTGGAATATTTTTAGCAATGGGTATATGCATAAATATTGTTCTTTATGCTTTTGTTAATGCTGCTGTTGCTACTGGACTTTTTCCCGTTACTGGTTTACCAATGCCTCTTATTAGTTATGGTGGATCAGGTATGCTAATTAATATGGTAATGATTGGTATTCTACTAAATATAAGTAAAGCAAAACGAAGTATTAACAGTACCAAATCTTGGAGCAGTCTAAATTTTGGATAATTTTAGAATAGTTATAGCTGGTGGAGGAACTGGCGGGCACCTATTCCCCGCAATCGCTATAGGTGAAGAAATTAAAGAAAGATTCCCTAAAGCCGAAATACACTTTATTGGCTCTAATTTTGGATTGGAGGCTAAAGTTTATCCAGTGAAAGACTTATTGCATACATTATTACCTATAAGAGGTTTGCAAAGGGGATTTAGTTTGGCTAGTATAATGAAAAATTTAATTCTACCTTATAGAATTTTACGATCATTATTAAAAGTTAGCGCACTTTTTAAAGAATTTAATCCGACATTGATTATAGGAACCGGAGGCTACGCCAGTGCGCTTCCACTATTTATGGCAACAATACAAAAAAGATCTATTCCAATCGTATTACAAGAGCAAAATTCTTTCCCAGGAATAACTACAAGATGGTTTTCAAAAAAAGCCAATTTAATCTGCGCTGCATTCAAAACTGATAATCTAAATTTTGATAATAAACTAGTCTTAACAGGAAATCCAATAAGAAACAATATTGTTTCAGGAAATAAGACAATAGCCATAAAAGCATATGGCATGGATATTAAAAAGAATACTCTTTTTGTTTTTGGTGGTAGTCAAGGGTCAGCTGTTTTAAATAAATCCATGGAAAGTATTATAAATAAATTTGACAATGAATCTATTCAGGTATTATGGCAAACTGGTGATAATGATTATAGTAAATACAAGAAATACAAAAATAACACAATAAAAATAGTCCCATTTATTAACGATATGGCTAGTGCATATGCGTTATCTAACCTAGTGGTTTGTAGAAGCGGAGCACTAACCTTGTCTGAGGTTACAACATGTGGTAAACCAAGTATATTAATACCATTTGCTGCGGCTGCAGGTAATCATCAAATGAAAAATGCTGAAACACTCTATCAAGCTGGGGCATCAATTCTAATTGAAGAAAAAGATTTAAACTCAAATGAACTGTTTAAGAAAATCAACCATTTGATAAATAATAAAAAAACTTTAGAAAGAATGTCTATTGCTGCGAAGGCATTAGGTAAGCCTAATGCCACAAAAAAAATAGCTGATCATATAATTGATATGGTATCAAATGTTTAAAAAGGTAAAATCTATTCATTTTATTGGCATTGGTGGTATTGGAATGAGCGGTATAGCTGAATTACTTAATAATCTTGGATTTAAGATTACAGGCTCTGATTTAATAGCTTCAGAAAATGTTGTAAGATTAGAATCACTAGGCATTAATATTTCAATTGGGCATGATTTAAATAACCTTGGAGGCGCTGATGCGGTAGTTTATTCAAGTGCTGTACCATTGGATAATCCTGAAATCTTATCAGCAATCGACAGGTCCATACCTGTCATAAGGCGTGCAGAGATGCTTGGAGAATTAATAAACTTAAAACGAACAAGTATCGCAGTAGGAGGAACTCATGGAAAAACGACCACATCCTCAATGATTGGTATGATATTAGAAAAATCTGGCTACGACCCAACTTTAGTTGTTGGTGGACTAGTTAGTAACCTTAATACAAATGTGAAGCTTGGATCAGGTGAATTGATCGTCGTTGAAGCCGATGAGTATGATAGAAGTTTTTTAGCTCTAAACCCGACTATTGCAATTGTTACAAATCTAGAAATGGAACACACTGATTGTTACAAAGATATAAATGATATTGAAGATGCTTTTTTACAATTTTGTAAATCAGTTCCGTTTTACGGAACTGTGATATTATGCGCTGATTCAGATTCTTTAATGAGAATTATGCCAAAAATAAAAAAACCTACCACAACATATGGACTATCTGATAATGCTGATTATCGTGCGAAAAATATTGAGTATGCTAGAAACAAATCCAAGTACAGTCTATTTCATAAAAATAAAGATTTAGGCGAAATTAAAATTAATGTTCCTGGAAAACATAATGTTTTGAATTCTTTAGCTTCAATAGCTTTGGGATTAGAGATAGATACCCCATTAGAATTATTAAAAAAGGGTATAAATAGCTATACAGGTGTAAGAAGAAGATTTGAAATAAAAAAAAATAAAACAGATATTTTGGTTGTTGATGATTACGCACATCACCCCACTGAAGTAAAAGCTACAATCAATGCTGCAAAAAATGGATGGAATAAGAGAATCGTTAGTGTTTTTCAGCCTCATCTTTTTAGCAGAACAAGAGATTTCTTCAAAGAATTTGCAGAATCCCTTTTTAAATCGGATTTAATTATAATTACTGAAATATACCCAGCCAGAGAAAAACCAATTGATAGTATAAGCTCTAAATTAATTATAAATGAATTAAATCATCTAGGTCATAACAACACACACCACCTAAAAGATCTGAACGATTTAAACAATATTTTAGAGCAATTAGTTCAACCTAAAGATATGGTAATTACAATGGGTGCAGGCGATATATGGCGCTTCAGTGATAAATATAATGAATACCTAATTGAAAATTATGGCAATTAAATATCAATGATTATATCAGAAATAAAAAAAAATCTACGAGGAATTCTTTTAGAAAATGAAAGTATGGCAAAGCACACATCATATGGCATTGGTGGGGAGGTCAAAGCCTATATAACACCATATGATGTAAAGGATTTAATAAAAATAATAAGAATAATAAATAAAAATAATTTAAAATTTTATTTCGTTGGTTCAGGATCTAACCTATTGGTTAATGATAAAAAAATTAATGGAATTATCATTACTCCCGCTAAAGCTTTGAAATCATTGACTATCAAAAAAAGCACAGTAAATGCTGAATCAGGTGTCATGCTTGGTAGGTTAGTAAAAGAGTCTATAAAGCATAATTTAACTGGTTTAGAAAGTTTGGTAGGTGTTCCTGGAACTTTAGGAGGTGCACTGATGATGAATGCAGGAGCATGGGGGTCAGAAATATCAAATTTTTTGGTATCTGTGAATGTTATTAATACCGATGGAAAAATAAAAACATTGTATCCTGAGGACCTAGAGTTTAAATATAGATACTCATCATTTAATTCAAACGAATTTATTTTATCAGCCAAGTTCGAATTAAGTAAAGCTACAAAAGCAGAGATTAAAAAAAAGAAAGTTATAGCTAGCAAAGGCAGAATTAGCAGTCAGCCTCTCAAATTCAGATCTGCAGGTAGCGTTTTCAAAAACCCTCATGATAAGCTAGCAGCAGGGTTTTTAATTGATGAAGTTGGCTTAAAAGGAACACGAATTGGAGGAGCAGAAATATCTACCCATCATGCAAACTTTTTTATTAATCATGGAAACGCAAAAGCAATTGATATTACTGGTTTAATTAGACTAAGCAGAAAAAAAATATATGAAAAATTTGGAATAATGCTAGAATTAGAAATAAAAACAATAGGCTTTGAAAGTTCAGATTTATATCCCTATGAAAGCTAATAGAGCGCACATAAAAGATTTACTAACTGCCATCACTAGGGTTTTTACCGTATCATCGATAATAATGTTAATCTGGTTATCATACTTCTGGGGTGAAAAAAAATCTTCATTAAATCAAACTAATATTTATATTTGTGGAACTTCAGTTTTAGGAAGTGATTACTATTTACAATACTTGGAAAGCTCTTTTGATGCCGGAAATTTTCATTCAGATATTAATATCTTATTAGATAAAATTTATGAACATCCATTTATAAAAGGAGCAAGACTCAGCCATAGGTATCCTGATAAAGTAATTCTAGAAATTTCCGAAAGAGTTCCATTTGCAAGAGTTAACAGTGGTCCAGATCAAATGATAATGCTTGATGAGCACTGCTTTGTAATACCACATATTGAACAAGTCAAAAGCTACAGTGTTCCTACACTATCTAGGTTTAATTCGGAACCAAAACTCTATCCAATTGGGGAAAAAGCTTTATCTGTAAAAATAAAAGATACAATCGACTGGCTTAGGCTTCTTAATCAAAACCATCCTGATTTATACCATAATATTTCAGAAATATTTTTAACTAATAATGATGAAATCAATTTGGTTCTTGCTGAGAATCCAACGAAAATAATGCTTGGAAATAGTGATACGCATTATAAAATAGATTTATTGCGAGCTTTTGAAAAAACCATGGGCAACAAAAAAAATATCACTGACTTTGCTTACCTCGATATGAGATACAATAATCAAGTCATTGTAAAAGAGTAAAATGCAAGGTATAAATAATATTAGAAATAATACTTTAGTCGCTGGTATAGATATAGGCTCAGAGAATATTTACTGCGCCATAGGTTCCTTCGACCCAGAAAGTTTAAGGATTAAATTACTGGGCATTGGAAAATGTGCAGTAAAAGAAAGTTTCAATCAAGGAGCAATTACAAATAGAAATCAATTAATTGAACAATTGGAAGTAGCAGTAAATGAAGCAGAGATTATGGCCGATAAAAAAATTAATACTGCATTTATATCACTTACTGGTAACCACATTAAATGTATGAATACTCAAGGTGCAGTTGCTCTAAACAGAAACACAACAAATAGAGAAATTGAAAATAACTCTATCACTCAAAAAGACATAAATCGAGTTTTGGAGCTAACACAAGGAATTGCATTGCCTCCAGATAGAGACATATTACATACTATTCCTCAAGAATTCATTGTTGATACTCTCGAAAAAATTGATAACCCTATTGGACTATCTGGCAGGAGGCTTGAAGGTCATGTGCACTTAGTAACAGCTGCAACTTCTGCAATGAAAAATTTAGTTGAATCTGCTGAAGAGATTGGAATAAACATAAGTGGCTTGGTTTTCAAACCTCTTGCTGCAGCAATATCTACTCTTACGAAAGATGAAATAAAATTGGGCGTTTCTTTGATTGACATTGGATCAACAACAACTGGGGTAGCAATTTTTAAGGATGGCGCAGTACGTCATTCAGCGGTTATTCCAATTGGTTCGGCAAGTATAACAAATGACATAGCAGTTATGCTTAGAATTAGTATTGATCAGGCTGAAGAAATAAAAATTCAATATGCATCAGCAAAAGCCTCTCTTTCTTCATCCAAGCTAGACATTGAGATTCCATCAAATAATAATGATAGCGATGTCCAGAAAATATCTGAAAATGAACTATCTAAATATGTAGAGGCTAGAATGGAAGAGATTTTCCAGCTAGCTCAGAATGAAATAAATAGATCTGGTATTAATAATTCGCTTACATATGGTGCAGTATTAACTGGCGGTGGATCCCAGCTAAAAAATATTATTCCTTTTGCTAAAGAAATGTTAAGAATACCAATTAGAATAGGAAAACCAACTATAAATATTCAAGGTAACAAAAACTTTGCAGATAATCCAATAAATTCAACATTACTGGGCCTATTACTATGGCCCCTGCATTCTAATGAACAAAAAAGATTAAATGGGACATCTACATCTTTTTTTGAAAAACTTAAACAATTATTTAAAGATTTTTTTTAATCCACAAACCAAAGGAGAATATATATGTTATTCGAATTCGATAGTTTATCAGAGCAAAAAGCAAACCTAAAAGTTGTCGGAGTTGGCGGTGCAGGAGGAAATGCAGTAAATCGTATGATTACATCTGGAATGCAGGGAGTCGATTTTATCGCAATCAATACCGATGCACAAGATTTAGATAATAATCCAGCAGAACACAAGATACAAATCGGTAAAAACCTAACAAAAGGATTGGGTGCAGGAGCCAATTCAAGTGTTGGTAAAAATGCAGCCGAAGCCGATAGTGAAATTATCTATAATTTACTTGAAGGTGCAGACATGGCATTTATTACCGGTGGAATGGGCGGCGGAACAGGTACTGGTGCGGCTCCTATGATTGCTCAAATTTCAAGAGAATTAGGGATATTAACAGTTGGCATCGTTACATTACCATTTAAATTTGAGGGTCCGAAAAGATATAATCGTGCATTAGAGGGAATAGCAGAAATGAAAAAATCCTGCGATACATTGATTGCAATTCCAAATCAAAAACTTTTATCAGTTGTTGATAAATCTACTACCCTACCAGAAGCTTTCAAAATGGCTGATGGTATACTACATCAAGCAGCCAAAGGCATCTCTGATTTGATAAATGTTCATGGTATGATCAATCTAGATTTTGCTGATGTTGAAACAATTATGAAAAACATGGGAGAAGCTATTATGGGTACTGGGATTGCACAAGGAGAAGAACGTGCTGCGCTCGCTGCACAACAGGCAATTTCAAGCCCACTATTAGACAATGCGTCAATAGCTGGAGCACAAGGTGTTTTAGTGAATATTACTGGAGGCGATAATATTACCTTACATGAGATTGACGAGGCTACAAGTATTATCCTTGAAGAGGCTGGAGAATCTGCAAATATTATTGTTGGAGCAGTTATCGATCCGAATATGAAAGATGATATTCAGGTGACAGTAATTTCAACCGGATTCAACACTATGAGTATAGATGCAGAAGCATTAAAAACTGTTGAAAAGTCCGTACCAACCAGAGAACTTCTAGATCAAGTAAATGAGCCGCTTCATTATCAAAAAGAAAATGCTATAGAATCAGTAAGTGAGGAGGACGATCAGAGGCTGATTTTTGATGATACAAAAGATTCACCTGCGATATATGAAAAAAGGCTTGAAGTTCCTGCTTTTTTAAGAAAGCAACAAGATGGGTAAGATAATACTAAAGCTATATTTGAAAATTTAATGACATGGTTTTAAACGAGAAGTAATTAAAACCTATTTAAAGAAAGGGCTAAATCTTTTTACCCTTTGCCTTTAGTTCATTAAGTACTTTTCTGATACCTTTTTTATCAATGATACGTAAACCACGTGTGGAAACTCGAAGTGTTACATATCTTTTTTCATCTGCTAACCAGAAACGTTTTTTTTGAAGATTGATATTAAACCTTCTACGAGATTTATTGTTTGCATGACTAACGTTGTTACCAAACATCGGCTTCTTTCCTGTTACATCACAAACTCTACTCATTATTTCTCTCTGTATTTATTTTTTATTTAATTTTAAGTTATTCAAATGCTAATAATATAGCCAGAAAAATTACATTTTCTTTTTTAATAGACAAATGAAAATTGGAAAAATCAAGATTGACTTTCCTGTGCTCCTTGCTCCGATGGCGGGATTTACAGATTATCCATTCAGAGTATTATGCAAAAGAATGGGTGCGGGTCTGGTTTATTCAGAATTCGTATCAGCAGATGGAATCATTCGTGAAAATATCCGCACACTTGAAATGATACGTTTTTCAGATGAGGAAAGACCTATTGGAATTCAAATTTTTGGTAACGACCCAGAAACAATGAGCAAAGCAGCATCATTTGTTAAAAATAATTTTAACCCTGATATCATTGATATTAACTATGGCTGCCCAGTACCTAAGGTGACAAAGAAAGGAGGCGGTTCTGCAGCGTTAAAGGACCTATGTTTAATGGATGAGATCACCAAGGCAGTTATCGAGGCAGTGCCCGATACTCCAGTTACTGTAAAAATGAGAGCTGGCTGGGATGATAAAAATATTATTGTATCAGAGGTTGGATACAGATTGCAAAATATTGGTGTGAAAGCAATCACACTTCATCCAAGGACTACTAAACAAAGATACAGAGGAAGAGCGAACTGGGATCTAATCAAAACCCTAAAAGAGAATGTTTCGATACCAGTAATTGGAAACGGAGATATATTTTGTGTAGATGACATTAAAAAAATGTTTGATTATACGCAATGTGATGCTGTCATGATTGCACGTGCAGCTCAGGGTAATCCATGGATTTTTAGACAAGCTAAAAATTTATTTAATGAATTAAATCATTTAGGTCCACCATCATTAGTGGAAATTGCAAAAATGTGTAATATCCATTTCAGATTACTAATAGAAGATCGTGGAAGTTCGACTGGAATGAATCTAATGAGGAAACATCTGTCAAACTATTTAAAAGGATTTCCTGGAGCAGCGCATTTAAGACAAAAGCTAGTGACCGCTGGAACATTTGAAGTAATGAAAAATGAATTAAATTATTTGAAAGTTTTGCTAACGAAAATCTTTAATATATCGCTCAACTTTATATAATCTTTTCTTAAAATAAAGTGCAATTTTTCCAATAATAAACAACGATATATAACAAAAAAATTATGAATCAAATAAAAAGCTTAATCAATGAACCAGTAAAATCTTATGAAATTGGCTCCAAAGAAAGATCATCATTGCAAAAAAGGTACGATGAGCTTTGTTCAAATGAGATTGAAATACCAATAATAATCAATGGAGAAAAAATTTTAACGAATGATACTGAAAAATGCGTAATGCCGCATGACCATCAACATGTTCTAGCCAATTATCATAAGGCCGATAAAGATTTAGCGCTTCAGGCAATTGAATCTTCGCTCGAGACCTGGAATGAATGGTCTAAAACTGATCTTGATTACAGAATCGATATTTTTCATAAAGCCGCTACCCTACTTGCTGGTAAATGGAGAGATACAATGAACGCTGCCACAATGCTTAATCAAAGTAAAAATGCATTCCAAGCAGAGATTGATGCTGCCTGCGAACTTATAGATTTTTTTAATTTCAATGCGCTATATGCAAAAAATATACATAATAAACAGGAATTGATTTCACCTGCTGGAATGAAAAATTCACTTGAATATAGACCACTTGAAGGTTTTATTTTTGCAATCACTCCGTTCAATTTTACCTCAATTGCTGGCAACCTGCCCACGGCTCCCGCAATTATGGGTAATGTTTCAGTTTGGAAACCTGCCTCTTCCGCAGTTTATGCTTGCTATTTCTTGATGAAATTACTTAAGGAAGCGGGTTTACCTGACGGAGTAATTAATTTTTTACCTGGTTCTGGCTCTACTGTTGGTGACCCAATATTAAATCATTCCTCATTGGCAGGTGTTCACTTTACAG
>CETH01183410.1_pt1 | contig 10149 bp, 7 predicted proteins | sample 361461 | NCBI WGS metagenome assembly CETH01 (sample SAMEA2622695, study PRJEB7988) | marine metagenome | isolation source: saline water (ENVO:00002010), including
TTTTTTTTTCTTGCCCTTTTATTTCTTTTCTTTTCGGCTCTAGATGTTTTTCTTAAGGTCTTCTTTAATTCTTTTTCTTCCTTTTTTAATTTTTTGTCTTCGATTTCAGCTGAAGATTCATAATCTTTATGAAAGTCTAATCTATAAGAAGCGCCAAAATTAGCAAAAACCAAGGATGGAGATTCTTTAATATTCATTCCTAAACTAGTTTCAAAATGAAGATTATTTGAAAACAGAAACGCAACACCAGTTCTAAAAATAGTCATTCTGTATAAATCATTATAAGATCCCTCATTTTCAATATATATAGACCAAGAAGGTCTAAAATTATGGGTTAAAGTAAGAACATAACTTTTTTCAATGTTGTCTGACAAATATCTATTATAACTAAAATTAGTAACCAAGACCCATGTTCTTAGAAAATGTGATTGCGTTGCTATAGTGCCTCTTAAGTGAAAGAAAGGTTCTTCATCAACTTTGTCTCCAATATTTTGAAAAAAGATTGGTTTATAAAGTTTTGAAAATATATTTCCATATGGAAAAGGATTTTCTTTTTCAAAATTAATATTGGGACCAATAGTAATTGATATAGCAGGCAGTAACTCTCTTATTTTAAAGCGATTGTTAGCTTTCCAACTATATACATTTACTTTTCTTTCTTTTTTGAAAGGATCAAAAACTAAAAACTTTAACCCAACAAAATTTTGAAGCATTCCATTTAAATAATATTTATAGTTTGGAGAAGTCACCTTTGAGTCTAAACTTCCAAATCCATAAACTCCCTCATATGTTAATTCTAATTGCTCAAGTAAAAATCCCCATCTTAGAGACAAAAATGCATTTCCAGAATTAAAAGTTGAGGAGTTATATCCTGAATGTTTATAGCTTCTATACTCAATACCAGATTCAAATTGAATTACATTTTTTCCAACAGCAAAAGCACCTATTGAAGCTCCTGGTCTATTTGAATTAATTTGGTCAGTGTACTGAGATTTAATTGAAATTGAATTTAGTATTAAAATAAGTATACAAAATCTATGAAACATTTCTAAAACATAAGTAAACTAAACATTCAAATTTTGTGAGTTATTTATTTAATGCTTTAATTTATATATTAAACTTCAAATGTAATTACTTAATTTTGGATATAATATTTTAAGCTGTAATTATTTTTATGATAAAAATTTTTTTATTTATTATAATTGGATATTGTATTTTAAAATATGTATTTCCTTTTTTACTTAGGTTTTTAATTTCAAGAATAACTAGAGATGTTCATGAAGAATTTAGTAAAAAAAGTAATATGAATTCAACAAAGAATAAACCTAAATCATCCAATATTGGAGAATATATAGATTATGAGGAAGTTGATTAAATCTTCATTATTTAAAACAGTCATTCCGCATTTTATTATTACGCAGACTTTTGTCATAATTTCTTTGATTTTTTATTATCCCCTTCTAAGTGGAAAGAAATTAGTTCAATCAGATATTGTTCAATATAAAGGAATGTCGAAACAATTAAGTGATTATAGAAATTTAAATGGGGAAGAAACTTATTGGATTGATAATGCTTTTGGAGGTATGCCAACTTATCAATTAGGAGCTCAGTACCCTGCGGACTTTCTTTCACCTATATATAGTTTCATAAGATTAATTCCTAGACCAGCTCATATCCTTTTTCTTTATCTTTTTTCTGTATATGTTTTTTTAACAGTTTTAAAATTACCATGGAAATATTCTGTTTTTGGATCACTGGGATTTGGATTTTCAACATATCTGCTGATAATTCTGCAAGTTGGACATAACACAAAAGCTTTAGCAATTGCTTTTATCCCTTTGGTTTTGTCTGGTATTATTTTAATTTTTAGAAAAAAATATTTGTATGGTTTTATTTTAACTACAGTTTTTCTAGCTATGCAAATTAGATCAAATCATTATCAAATGACCTATTATATGATGTTTTTAGTAGGTTTATTGATTTTGTATTATTTCTATAACCTTATTAAAGAGAAAAAAAATAATCAATTGTTTATATGTTTAACTGTTTTATTTTTTTCAACTTTAATTTCCCTTGGCTTTAATTCAACACCAATTTTAACAACATATGAGTATTCAAAATTTAGCACAAGATCTGGTTCTGAGTTAAAATTTAATTTTGATGGAAGTGAGCGTGTAAAAACGGATGGCTTAGATTACGATTACATTACTGAATATAGTTACGGAATTTTTGAAAGTCTTGGCCTTTTAGCGCCAAGAATTCAAGGAGGTTCATCAGGAGAGGATTTAGGAAAAAATTCAGAAATATATAGCTTCTTAATCAAGAATGGAGTTAGTAAAGAACAAGCCGATAGTTTTATAAGCAATGTTCCAACCTATTGGGGAGAACAGCCTATTCTTGAAGCTCCTGCTTATATTGGAATAACAATTTTCTTTTTCGCAATGATTGCTGTTTTTTATAGTAATAATAAATTTAAATATTGGTTGATTTCTGGGGCTTTAATTTCTTTGTTATTGTCTTGGGGAAAAAACTTTCCTATTCTTACAGATGTTTTTATAGATTATTTTCCTTTCTACAATAAATTTAGAGCAGTTTCTTCAATTCAAATTATACTTGAATTTTGTTTTCCAGTTCTTGCTGCAATTGGAGTTTATACAATTGCTAACGAAAAAAAAGAGTTTTGGAAGGCTATTTTAAAAATATCATTAATAATATCTGGTATTTTATTTTTATTAATCTTATCCAAAAATTTCATTTCATTTTCAGGTATAAATGATCCTTATTTTAAATCAGTTTATGGAGATTTATTATTTGAGAAAATATTAGATGAAAGAAAATCAATATTTGTCTATGACATAGTTAGAGCTATTATTTTTTCTTTAGTACTGGCTTTAATTTCAATTTTATTTAAAACAGATAAAATCTCTTTAAATAAAATGATGTTTTTTATAACGAGTATTCTTTTAATTGACTTAATAGGCATATCCAATAGATATTTAGATCGTAATCAATTTGTTTCTGTAAAAAATCACGAAACACCTTTTAAAACCACAAGTGCTGATTTAGCAATAAAAAAAGACACTACAAAGTATAGAGTTTTTGAACCTAGATTCGGATTAACTGGATCTAGAACATCTTATTTTCATAATTCAATTGGAGGATATCACGCGGCAAAACCAAGAAGGTTTGAAGAGTTATATAAATTATATGAAGAAAGGGGAGTAGAATCTTTTTTAAATATGATGAATGTAAAATATATTATCAATTCTGATGAGAATACCCTAAGACCATATAGAAATCCGAATAATTATGGTAATGCTTGGTTTGTATCTGAGCTAAAAAAAGTATCATCTGCAGATTCTGTTATTAATTTTTTAGAGAATAATGATTTAAAAAAATCAGCAGTAATAATTAAAAATTCATTCAAAAATGAACTTCCTACTAAATTCATTAAAGATTCATTATCTTCAATTAAATTGGTAAAATCGAAGCCTAATTATTTGGAGTATTCATTTAATTCTATTAATGATCAATTAATTGTTTTTTCCGAAATTTTTTATCCTAATGGATGGACACTGAAAGTAAACAATAAGTCTAAAGAAATTTTAAACTTAAACTACATACTAAGAGGAGCTTACGTTACGGCAGGAATTCATAAATTAGTTTTTGAATTTAAACCTGAAATAGTTAAAGTAGGCACAAATATAAGGTGGTTAACATTGATCCTTTTCATTTCATTTTTAATAGGTTTGTTTAAGTTTGAATCATATTTATATAAGAGGTCATTATAATGAGTTTAATTGCTAAACAATCAATTTATAATTTTATTACAATATCTATTGCTTTTATTATTGGAGCAATTAACACTCTATTTCTTTATCCAACATTTCCTGGTAAAGAGTTCCAGGGGCTTGTTGTTGCTCTTCTGGCTACATCAAATTTATTGCAGCCCTTTATTTCATTCGGAGTTCAACATGCTCTAATAAAATTTTATTCATCTTATTCAAATAAACAGGATAGAGACAATTTATTATGGTTCTCAGTTTATTTTCCAATGATTATAATAATCGCTTTGATTCCGGTTTTTGTTTTTTTAAAGCCTCAAATAATTTCTTTTCTCACAAGTGTTAACCAAGAAATTGAAAAGTATTTTACAATGATATTCTATATAGCAATTTTAACTGCTTATTTTGAAATATTTTTTAGCTGGCTAAGAATTCAATTAAAAACTATTTTTGGAAATTTTTTAAAAGAATTTTATCCTCGTTTATTGATTTTCTTTTTATTGTTATTTTACATATTTGGTTTTATTGACCTTAATGAATTTGTTGATTTTTTATTAATAGGTTACTTGATTAGGCTTTTAATTATTGTTTTTTATAGTTTTTATATATACACACCTTCTTTTAGAATAAATCTTCCAGAAAATTTATTGACTATTTTGAAATATAATTTTTTGATTTTTCTATCAGGAGCAGCTGCCAGCATTATATTGGATATAGATAAATCAATGATTTATTCAATATTGAAAGTTGAAAATGTAGCTTATTATGTTGTTGCTCTTTACATTGCAACAGTTATTGAGGCTCCAGGCAGAGGTCTTTTTCAAATATCAAGTCCCTTAGTAGCCTCGGCAATAAATAAAAAAGATATTGAAAGACTAGAAGTTTTATTAAAAAAAACTTCTATTAATTTAATAATAGTATGTGGATTTGTTTTCATTGTTATTAATTCTAACCTTTCTGAATTATATCAGGTTATTAATCAGGAAGGTTATTCTAATGCAATTTCAGTGATTTGGATAGTTTCTGTTGGAAAGTTGTTTAGCATGTCAATGGGTTGTATAAATAACATTATTAGTAATTCAAAATATTACCCTTATATTTTTTGGTTTTCTTTATTATCAGGTTTTTTAGCTGTTATTTTAAATTTATTATTAATTGAAAAGCATGGTATTATCGGGGCTGCCTACGCGACATTGTCAGTTATAATTTTTATTAATATTTGTAAGCTTATATTGATTTTAGTAAAATTTAAAATTCATCCATATAGTGTCAAAACAATTTATGCTTTTGTATTAATAATATTTGTTTTTTATTTAATTAACCAAATATATTTTGAATTAAATCCTTTATTGTCTATCTTTTTAAAAACCACAATATCTTTTATTATATTTTCTTTTTTAATTATTAAATTCAAAATTTCTGAGAATATTAATCAAATTTATAATAAAGGATTTATAGATTTAATTCAACTGTTTCAAAAGATATTTTCCAGTAAATGACTTTTTATTATTTATAATTTTTTTCAAATTACCTTCTGCAATAATTTCACCTCCCTTTTCTCCAGCTTCAGGACCAAGGTCAATAATGTGATCTGCAATCTTAATTAAATCTATATTGTGTTCGACAACTATTATACTATGTCCTTTTTCAATTAAATGATAAAAAGAGTTTACAAGCTTATTAATGTCATGAAAATGCAGTCCTGTAGTGGGTTCATCAAAAATAAACAATATGTTATTTTCAAAATTCCTATTGCTTAAAAAGGAGGCTAGTTTAATTCGTTGTGCTTCACCCCCTGATAAGGTAGATGATGACTGACCTAAAGTTACATAACCTAGTCCAACGTCACTAAGAGGTTTGAGTTTTTGAGCAATTTTATTTTCATTATTAGACTGAAAAAAAACAATTGAATCGTCAACAGTCATATTTAAAAGTTCATTAATTGATTTTCCATTATACTGAACTTCACAAATTTCATTTTTAAATCGAGTTCCTTTACATTCATTACATTCAACAACTACATCTGCCATAAACTGCATTTCTATTGTTAAAGATCCCTCTCCTTTGCAATTTTCACATCTACCTCCATCGACATTGAAGGAAAAATGTTTGGGTTTATAATTTCTTATTTTAGATAACTCTAATGATGCGAATAAATTTCTAATATCATCGTATACCTTAATGTAGGTAACTGGATTAGACCTAGATGATTTTCCTATAGGGTTTTGATCTATATATTCAACTCCTTTAAGTTTATCAAAATTCCCTTCTAAGGATGAAAAGTTTCCTGGTTTAGAACTATAGTTACCAAATCTTCTTTGTAAAGTAGGGTATAAAATATTTTTAACTAAAGTTGTTTTGCCACTTCCGGAAATACCAGTAATTAATGTTAAACAGTCTAAAGGAAATTTTACATCAATGTTTTTTAAATTATTTTCTCTTGCTCCTTTTAAATAAAGAAAACTTTCGCTTGTTTCCTTTTGTTTTTTCTTTACAATTTTTAAATTTCCAGAAAGATATTTTGATGTTAATGTTTCTTTTTTTAAAAATTCACTTAATGTTCCATAAGCATTAATTTCTCCACCTAAACTTCCTGCATATGGACCAATATCAATTATATAGTCGGCAGATTTAATTATTGACTCATCATGCTCAACAACAATTATTGTATTTCCAAGATCTCTCAATTTAATTAATACTTTAATTAGATTTTCTGTGTCTTTTGAATGTAGCCCAACTGAGGGTTCATCTAAAACATAAATAGATCCAACCAAGTTACTTCCAAGAGATGCAGCTAGTTGAATTCTTTGTGATTCTCCTCCGGAAAGAGTATTTGATTTTCTGTTTAAAGTTAAATAACCCAAACCAACATCATTTAAATATTGAAGTCTGTTTTTAATTTCAATTAATATTGTGCTTGAAATTTCTTTTTCATTTTTAGATAAATTTATTGAAGTAAAGTAGTTTTGAAGATTAATTATTGATTGATTAAGCAAATCAGATAATGTCATATTTGAAATTTTAACATAATTGGTTTCTTTTCTTAATCTTGAACCATTACAATCACTACACTTTGTTTTTCCTCTATACCTCGACAGTAAGACTCTGTTTTGGATTTTATAAGATTTAGCTTTAATTTTTCTAAAAAACTCTTTTATACCTATAAAATGGCTATTTCCTTCCCATAAAGTTTTAATATCATTTTGTTTTAATTCATGAAATGGTTTATGAATAGGAAAATTAAATTTATGTGAATTATCAATTAATTTTTTATAATATTTTTTATATGAATTACCTCTCCATGGAACTATTGCATGATCAAATATTGATAATGTTTTATTTGGAATTACAAGGTCAATATCAATATCAATAATATCTCCATATCCACTGCATTTTTTACATGCTCCGTAGGGATTATTAAAATTAAAAAAATGGATATTTGGGTTTAAAAACTTAATTCCATCCAATTCAAACTTGTTTGAAAAGTCTGTTCTTTTATTATCATTTAAATTAAAAAGAGAGCAATTCCCTTTTCCTTCATAGAAGGCAATTTCAACTGAGTCAGATAATTCCTTGTATAAATCAGAGTTTTTATTTGATATGAATCTATCAATCACAATATCAATACTATCAATACTTTCATCAATAATATTATCAATATCAATGATTTCGTTTTTGACAAAAATTCTAACATAACCCTGTTGCTTTAATGTTTTTATTTGATTTACAAGACTTTTAGTTTTGTCTATATAGAAGGGTGCTAAAAGTAAATATTTTTGTTTAGATATACTTGATTTTATATAATCTATTACTGATTCAACAGTATCTTTTTTAACTTCTTTACCAGAAACTGGAGAAAAAGTTTTTCCAATTCTTGAATATAATAACTTTAGATAATCATAAATCTCTGTCTTTGTTCCAACAGTTGACCGTGGGTTAGTATTATTTATTTTTTGTTGAATTGCAATGGAAGGAGACAATCCTTTAATGTAATCTACTTTTGGTTTGTTATGTCTTCCCATAAATTGTCTCACATAAGAAGATAAACTTTCTACATATCTTCTTTGTCCTTCAGCATAAACAGTATCAAAGGCTAATGTCGATTTTCCAGATCCAGAAAGTCCCGTAAAAACAGTTAATTTATTTCTAGGGATTAAAACATCAATATTTTTAAGATTATTAAGTTTTGCACCCTTAACAATTATATATTCTTTAGGATCATAATCTTTAATTTCCTTCATTAGGTTTTAAAAAAAATACAAAATTACAACTATTATAAATATTTATTTCATTGTTCTTATTTCAAATGAACTATAACCTATATTAAAAAATAATTATATTTGTAAAAAATACTGCCTATAACATAAAACTACTTTTTTAAACAAATATTAAAATTAACTTCCTTTTTAAAGGGAACAAAGTAGTTATTATGAAAAATAAAATCACACCTGAAACATCAGATTCTATATTAATTGAGCATTATTTAGATGGAAATGAAATTGCTTTAGAATATATTATTAATAAACATCAACAAAAGATATTTAATTTTATTTATTCGAAAGTTCATGATCGGGACATATCTGAAGATATTTTTCAAGAAACATTCATTAAGGTTATTAAAACTTTAAAGAACGGAGTTTATAATGAAGAAGGAAAGTTTTTGCCTTGGGTTATGAGGATTTCTCATAATTTAGTTATTGACTTTTTTAGAAAAAATAATAGAATTAAGACTATAAATAGTAAAGAAGAAATTGATATTTTTCAATTTATAAGCGATGGTTCTCCAAATGCTGAAAGTGTGCTTATAAATGATCAAATTATTAAAGACATTCAAAAGTTAATACAGGAACTGCCTGATGATCAAAAAGAAGTTTTAGTTATGAGATTATATAGGGATATGAGTTTCAAAGAAATTGCAGAAAACACAAAAGTTAGTATAAATACTGCTTTAGGAAGGATGAGGTATGCAATAATTAATCTAAGAAAATTGATCAAAGAAAATAATATTTTTTTAACAACTAAATAGCACAATTATTTTAAGTTTTTTTCGTTCTGTAAGTAAAGCATTTATATGACAAAAAATTACAACGAAAAAAATGATTTAAAAAAAGTCCCTAGAAGTATAGTTTTAAAAAGAATTTTAGCTTTTTCAAAATCTTATAATAACTCTTCTAAGGATTTGAAGATCAGTTCTTTAAAAAATTAGTAGATTTTATAGCGATTTTCTCCCTATTTTTTTAGTAATAAAATCTTTTTCTTTTTTCCAACCTCTTGCAGGAGAGTATTCTCTACCATACCATATAATTTGAAGATGTAGATCATTCCATTTATTTTTTGGAAACAATCTTTTTGCATCTTTTTCAGTTTGAACTACGTTTTTGCCATTTGATAGACCCCATCGATACATTAACCTATGGATATGAGTATCTACAGGGAATGCTGGAACACCAAATGCTTGAGACATGACGACACTTGCAGTTTTATGTCCTACTCCTGGTAATGATTCTAGATCTGTAAAGTTTTTTGGAATTTCTCCTTTAAAATCATTGATAATTATTTTAGAAAGGTTGTATATGGCCTTAGATTTTGTTGGGGATAACCCGACAGGTCTGATGATTTTACGAATCTTATTAACACCTAATTTTATCATTTTCTTTGGATCGTTTGCTTCTTTAAATAAAATTGATGTTATTTTATTAACCCTTACATCAGTTGATTGTGCAGACAATAAAACAGCAATTAAAAGTGTATATGGGTCAATGTGATTTAAGGGTATGGGTATCTTGGGATATAATTTATCTAAAGCTTTTATTAAAAAATTAATTTTATCTTTCTTTAACATCTTATTATTTTTACAGTTCTAATTTAATAAAATCAAAATGATGAACATGTTAAAAATAGGAGATGTTGTTCCAAAAAATAAATTTGTTGATAATTTAGGGAATACTCATTCTTTTGAAGATTATAAAGGATCAAAAATTATTCTCTTTTTTTACCCAAGAGCAAACACACCTGGATGTACTGCTCAAGCTTGTAATTTAAGAGATAATTATCAAAAATTAATTGAAAAAGGATATACTGTTTTTGGAGTTAGTGCAGATAACGTTTCACAACAAAATAGATTTTCTGAAAAATACTCATTTCAATATTTATTGATAGCAGACAATGAAAAGGATTTAATTAACGCATTTGGCGTTTGGGGCCCAAAAAAATTTCAAGGAAGAGAATACCAGGGGATTCACAGAACAACATTTTTAATCGACGAAAATGGGGTGATAACTAATGTTATTAATAAGGTTAAAACAAAAGACCATGCAGCTCAAATTTTGAATGAAGTTTAAAGGTTTGATTACTTATTTTTTTT
>CETH01183976.1_pt1 | contig 10142 bp, 9 predicted proteins | sample 361461 | NCBI WGS metagenome assembly CETH01 (sample SAMEA2622695, study PRJEB7988) | marine metagenome | isolation source: saline water (ENVO:00002010), including
GATATAAGTGATTTCACTGAAGATAATAAAGTGAATTACTTATTGTTTAAACAACAGTATGAAAATTCCATAGAATCTCATGCATACAAGACCTTTTTGATTCCCTTTAGTCATAGAGGCGGCATTCAACTGCAGCACGAAACTACTAGCATAGTACCCCTTAGAAATAAGCAACACTACTTAGATTGGATAGAAAGAATTTCAAAGATAGATATATTGGTAGATGCAGCAATTGAAAAAGCCAAAATAGGTATTGCTGAAGAAATTGTTCCTCCAAGATTTCTCATGCAAAAAGTTTATAAGCAACTAGAGCTTCAAGCTTTTATAGAGCCAGAAGATAGCCCGTTTTACAGAGCTTTTCTTGAGATGGATAGATCAATTGATAACATTGAAACTGAAGAGATTCAAAAGCAAGCTATTGCAGTTATTAAGTCAAAAGTTATTCCTGCCTATATAAAACTTCATAGATTTTTTAAGGATGAGTACCTGCCAGCTTGTAGGACATCTATTGGAATTAAAGAAATTAAGAATGGCAAAGAATACTATGAATTTTTAGCAAGAAAATTTACAACCACAAATCTTAGTCCTCAAGAGATACATGAAATTGGATTAGCTGAAGTAGCAAGAATAAGAGATGAAATGGATGCCATTATTAGAGAGGTTAAATGGGATGGATCGTTTAAATCTTTTCTAGATGATTTACGTACCAATCCTAAGTTCTACTATGATACTTCTGAAGAGCTTTTTGAGTCATATCTTGCAACCTCAAAAAGAATTGATCCAGAACTAGTAAAACTCTTTAAAGTACTGCCATCCATGCCATATGGATTAAAACCGATTCCAATGGAGAGCGCGCCTGACACAACAACAGCTTACTATCAACGACCGGCCGCAGATGGATCTCGAGCAGGTTATTATTATGTCAATTTATACCGCCCTGAAGTTAGGCCAAAATACGAAATAGAAGTTCTAAGTGTTCATGAAGCGATGCCTGGGCATCATTTGCAAATAGCGCTAGCAATGGAGTTAGATTTACCAAACTTTAGAAAATATGGAGGCGTCACTGCCTTTGTTGAGGGTTGGGGGCTTTACAGTGAAAGACTGGGTTATGATCTTGGTTTATACAAAGATCCTTATTCAAAATTTGGCCAACTGACCTATGACATGTGGCGGGCTATTAGACTGGTTGTAGATACAGGAATGCATTACTTTGATTGGAGTAGACAGGATGCAATTAATTATTTTTTAGATAATTCTGCAAAAACAAAACAAGATGTAATGAATGAGGTGGATAGATATATCAATTGGCCTGGACAAGCACTAGCCTACAAAATTGGTCAACTGAAAATACTTGAACTGAGAGCAAAGGCAGAATCTGAATTAGGCGACAACTTTAATATTAAAGATTTTCATCATGAGGTACTTAAAAGAGGGGCCCTGCCGCTAGATATTCTTGAGGAATATATTATCAAATGGATTGAACAAGAGTCGAACTAATCGTTCATCTTGCCCAAGTCAAATATACAATCAAAACTTTTAAGAGATAACTGATTTTGAGAATTATGATCTTGCTTAAGAGCTATTTCTATTAATGAATAGTAAACAGAACGAGATATAAAGCCTTCAATATTATTTCTAACATGCACAAATGGAATATGTTCATCACCTATTTTCTTAAGTTCTAATTTATGCTCATGATCTAAGGGTATGGATAAGTCTAAATTTGTTTTTAAAATTATATTTTGATAGTCTGAATCTACCTCATAATCAACTATCATGTACGGAGCTAAATCTGCATTTACAGCTACCTTTTCAACAGGTGTAACTAAGTAATAATTACCATCCTCAAATTTTAAAATTCTAGAAAATAAGATCTTCAATTTATCCCTACCAATAATTGAGCCTTGATAAAACCAATTGCCTTCCCTATCAATTTTCATCTCGACGCCCTCACACAAATCTGGATTCCAAAGATGTACTGGGGGATATTTTTCCTCAATTGAGTTTACAGATTGCAATAGATCAGAGAAGTTCATATAAAGTTTGTAGTAAAATTAATAATCCTAATCCAGCTATAAAGGCTGATGAAACAAACTGTATATTATCAGAATGCTTATTAAATATATCGCCCATTGAATCGTGAGTTAATGCATAAGTTACAAAGGAAAACCATGCTGCAGTAATTAATGGGAAATATAACAAATAGATGATGGACATTAATGAACTTGGATCAAGATTTATAAAAGAGAACAAAGATACAGTAAATAAAAATGCTTTTATATTTAATAAATTTGTTACCAAACCAATAATAAAAGGATTTTTGAGTAAGACCTTAGTATCATCAGATTTAGATGATTTTTTTGTCATAAAAAAGCTAATCCCAAGATAAAGTAAATATAAGGCGCCCAAACATTTGATAAAAAACTTAGCCTCACTAGAGCTATAAATTAATAATGAAATTCCAGAAATAGCAAAAAAACAGTGTATGAATATACCAAAACCAATACCCAGTGCTGTAAAAACTCCCTGAGCTCTACCTTTAGAAAATGATTGATGAAAAATAATAGCTGTATCTGGACCAGGTGACATTACGGCTAACAAATGAGCTAAAGCAGCTGAAAAGAATATCATGAGGAAATAATCTCAGGCTCTATTTCTAAGTGTATTTTAAATTTTTCAAGTATTTTTAATTTTATTTGATTCAAAAGATTTACAACTTCATCGAATGATGCTCCACCATTGTTAATGAGCACTAGAGAATGATTCTCATAGAAAGACAAAGTATTAGGAATTATTAATTCAGTCTTGATTAGCTCAATCAGTCTTGCTGCGCTGAACTTTGTATATCCATCAGCCTGATCCCATCTATGACCGTCTAAAAAAGCATCATCAAAATTATTGGTTCTTACTATAGGGTTTTTAAAAATACTTCCAACGTTAGGCTGTAAATCCGGATCAGGCAATTTAGAATTTCTAATATCTTTTACTGAATCTGAAAGCATTCTCGGAGTTATAGAAGAGGCATCAATTGAGTTATCTTTAAGAAAATCATTTAATGCTGGGTAGCCTAAGTTAGGCTCAAAAGATTTATTGAATATGAAATTAACTTTTAAAATAATATAATTTTTTGATTGAAATATTGAATGACGATATGAAAATTTACATTGATCATTATTCAATGTTTCAATTCTTCTTGTACTTAAATTAAAACATTCAATGCTTCTAATGAATGAGCTTATTTCAACCCCATAGGCACTAATATTTTGAACAGGAGCTGCGCCAACAGATCCTGGTATATGTGTCAGATTTTCTATACCATACAGCTCATTTATTAAGCAATATTCAATCAAATCAGACCAGTTAAGCCCTGCTCCAACAACAATATAATCACCATCTATCTCTATTTCCTTTAAGTGAACCTCAATAACAGTTCCATCATAATACTCACTTAAAATCACATTGGTACCTGCACCAAGTATCAAAATTTTATCTTGGTTAACTATTTCGAGCATAGATAAATCGTCTAAGGTATTTATGTATATGTAATTTTTTGCTTTTGCCTTTAGACCAAAAGAATTAGATATCATCATAATTAATCGTTCTGCTTAGCAAAGATTGTCGCAGCTTCTAAATCTTCAGGAGTATCTATGCCTATTGGCGCTTCATATTCAAAATCTTCAACAATAATATTAAAACCATTATCTAAAAATCTTAATTGCTCTAGTTTCTCCAATTCCTCATTTACAGTGGGTTTTAATTTGCTTAAAGCTTGTAGAGTCTCATTCCTATAAGCGTAGATACCCAAATGCTTAAGGTAATTTTTATACTCTGGGGTAAATGAGTTAGGTATCACAGCACGCGAAAAGTACATGGCTTTTTTAGAAATAGATCTTACAACTTTCACTTCATGAGGGCTATTAAAATCCATTTTGCTAGAGAACTTAACACATGCAGTTGATATTGGTGTATCTATACTTAGCAACATGGGTAGCTGATTTATAATTTGAACAGGCATAAATGGCTCATCACCTTGAAGATTAATAATTGGAACATCACCAGGCAAATCAAGTTTTTTAGCAGCTTCAGCAATTCTATCCATACCAGAAATATGCTCAGATGAGGTCATCACAACATTTGCACCACAGGACTCACAATGATCTTTAATCTCATAACTATCGGTTGCAATATATGAATTGCTAGCATTGGAGATATTAGCTAAATCTATAATCCGAGATATAACAGTACGGCCATTAATCATAGCCAAAGGCTTATTGGGTAGACGAGTTGAACCAGCTCTAGCTGGAACAATAATTACAAAAGGATTAGTCATTTAGAGAAAAAATTCTATCTTCTACCATCCTAGGTATATCATCCTCAATGGGATAACCGATGTTGCATTGATCGCACTCAAGATGATCATCTCTATCAATCAACTTTGATTTGCATCTAATACATCCCATAATATTTAAAATATCTTTATCTATCATTTAGTTTCTCCTCAAGCCGATCTACAAACTGAGACTCTATCTTAGATTCGATGCTGAGATACCAAATCTTTGAATTTTTAAAATGCTTACATTTAGCAGCATCCTTTTCTGTCATTAGTATTGGAAGATGATCAAGGTAATATAAATCCCTTTTGTTGTATTTATGATGATCTGGAAATGGATTTTTATCAAACTCAAAACCCAGTCTTAGCAGTAAATCAAAAAACCTATTAGGATTTCCAACTCCTGCTATTGCATGAACCTGATTATGCATGGGCCACTTATCAATAGAGTACTCTTTGCCAGAATTTAAATGAATAAATTTAGCAGGACTTAAAGTCATTAAAATTTCATCCCCTTCAGTTGGACCACCGTTATTTACTATAAAATCAACCTCAGACAATCTTGATTTAGGTTCTCTCAAGGGACCAGCGGGAAATGCTAACCCATTCCCTAGTCTCCTTGCACCATCAATTACAGCAATTTCAATATCTCTGCCCATTGCGTAATGCTGCAATCCATCATCGGAAATAATTACATCAACATCATGTTTTTCTTGAAGTTTTCTTGCTGCCCTCGATCTATTTTTATCAATAAAAAATGGGATATTTAATTTAGCTAGAATTTGAGCCTCATCCCCAGTTTGTTTGTAGGTACTTTCAGAATTAACTTCAAGCGTACCTGAATATTTACCACCATATCCTCTACTTACTAATCCCGGTTTAAAACCACGTTCAGCTAACTCATTTGCAATAAATTTGACCAAAGGTGTTTTACCAGTTCCACCCATTGAAATATTTCCAACAACAATAATAGGTTTAGGAGAGTTCCAAACTTTTTTAGGGTTTTTTAAATATGATTTCCTTCGAAACTTTATCAAAGAAGTAAATAAAAAAGTTAGAGGGGCCAAGATGTATAACCAAAAGCTTTTGTTATACCAGGCATCAATGAGGTAACCTTGTTGAGTTGGTTCTTCTGTAAAGGTTGGAAAATATTCTTGGCCAATAGATTTTTTTGATAATTTTTTTTGATCGCCAGATTCACTAAATTTATTTTGATATAAGCTCTTGTAAATGCCTTCTTGGCTCAATAACTCATCATGGGTACCTGTCTCAGCAACTGAGCCATTATCTAGAACTAAAATTTTGTCAGCATTTTCAATAGTTGAAAGTCTATGAGCAATTACAATGGTTGTTCTATTATTAATTAATTGCTCTATTGCCTCTTGAACAATTAATTCAGATTCATTGTCTAGTGCTGAAGTTGCTTCATCTAAAATAATAATTGGTGAATCTTTGTAAAAAGCTCTAGCTATAGCAATTCTTTGTCGCTGACCACCAGACAACAAGACACCATCATCACCTATTTCAGATTTAAAACCTTCTGGAAGCCGTATAATAAATTCATTACAACCAGAGATTTCAGCTGCCTCTTTTAATTTTACTTCGTCAATATTACTATCACCATAGGCAATATTTTTTTCAATGGTGTCATTAAATAAGGTGGGTGATTGATTTACAATTGAAATAGATTTTCTAAGATGAGATAACTGGTAATCTAATATGCTTATATCATCTATGCAGATTCTTCCTGAGTAATTAGAGTAAAATCTTGAAATCAAATTAGCAATTGTCGATTTCCCTGAGCCAGATTTACCAACAATAGCAACTGTTTCATTGTGACTGATTTCAAAATTTAAATTATCTAAGACTGATTCTTTAGAGTTATATGCAAAGGAAACATCTGAAAACGAAATATTTCCTGTAATATTTGAGTTTAACTCACCTGAATCTTCCTCTTCTTTTTCATCCAATTGATCAAATATTTCAACAGCAGCTGCCAAACCTTTCTGAATAACAGCGTTAATATTTGAAAGCTGTCTTATAGGCTTAGCCATTAACCCTGCAGCAGTAATAAAAGCAACAAAATCTTCAGCGCTAAGTTTTATACCAAGCTGTGACCCTAATGCAAAATACGCAACTATAGATAATGAAACTGAAACTAATAGCTGAATAATTGGTGTTGCTAAATTACTGGTTGCTTCAAGTTTTAAATTTTGATTTTTATTTGAAGCATTGGCAGCGAAAAATCTATCCTTTTCGTATTTTTCGGCATTAAATGACTTAATTTCTAGGTTTCCATCAACAGCTTCAGACGCAAGATGAGTTACATCTCCCATAGCTGTTTGAATTGTTTTCGCTAACTTTCTTAATCTTCGACCGGCAATGTAAACAATTAACGCTATAAATGGAGTAGTGATCAACAATAAAAGAGTTAATTTCCAATTCAAAGTAAACATATAAACCAACAAGCCAACAAGAAGAAATCCCTCCCTTACAAAAGTCTTAATTGCATTTGAAGCTGCGCCTGAAACTTGAGTTGTAGTAAAAGTAATTCTATTAATTAGTTGGCCTGATTGGTTTTGATCAAAGAAATTCTTCGGAAGGTTAATGAGTTTTGAGAAGAGCTCAGATCTGAGATCATGAACAATACCAAAACCAACCCTTGACATAAAATAATTGCCAATAAAAAAACCTGCACCTCTTCCAATGGCTATAAAAATTAATGCTAGGACAAGGTAAATACTGAAATCATTTTGATCAGAATTTATATATTCAATAATTCTTCTTATCCATTCAACGGCAGCAATATCTGCAGAAGCAAATAAAATGAACCCAAAAATGCTTAAAATAAATGAAAATTTAAATCGAAATGTATACGTAAACAGTCTTTTTAAAGGATTCATGACTAATCAGTATAAGTTTTAATCTGTATGTTTTGAAACCCAAGTTGGTGTAGACCATCCATCAACTCAATAACCCATTCGTGAATAGCTTTACTCTCTATAGATAGAACAACAACCTCTGATCTAGAAAAAGCTACATTAACTCCAGCCAATAATTGGTCTAATTCAAACATAGAAAATTCCTGATTATCAATTATCATTTGTCCAGTCTCTAATAAAATAATATTTTGAGAGTTACTCGAAAGAGATGATGAAAATGATTTAGATTCTGGGAGATCAAGGGTTAAGTATTGATTGGTTTCAATTTTTGAGGTAACAACAAAGAAAATAACTAATAGAAACACGATATCAATCAAAGGCGTGATTTCAACCGAAAGAGCTCTTTCTTTGTCATTATAAAATTTCATTTCTTAAACAAAAAATCCAAAAAAATTGAGGTATTAGCTTGCAAAACTGACATCAAAATTACAGTTTTCTGCTCAAAATATCTATAAAAGACTATGGCTGGTACGGCAATTATTAATCCAAAGGCTGTTGTAATTAACGCTTCTGAAATTCCAGCTGCTAGTAAATCCGTATTTGCTGAACCATTTACATCAATATTGCTAAAAACAGTTATCATTCCGACGACTGTTCCCAGAAGTCCAAGCAATGGACTGATGCTTGCTATTGTACTGAGCATCGATAAATTTCGTTCAAGTAATAATTTTATTTCCGAAGCCTTTTCTTCAGCTTTTATTTCAACAAATTCTCTCGAACTTGAGCGATACTGATAACAATGTTGAAGTAAATCACCCAGCTGAGATGTGGCTGCTATTTCTTGTTGATTTTGTTCATGAAAAGCATCTTTCTGTATTAAGTTTTGTGCTTGTCTTAACAACCCTTTGGGAGCAACCAATCTCTTTTGCAAAAACCAAAGTCTTTCAAGCACAATCGAAATGAGCAGGATAGAGCAAGCAAGCAAAGGCCAGACAAACCATCCACCAGAAATTAATAAATTATTCATATTATGTTGGCTTTAAATCTCCATTCTGAATACGAAATACCGTATCCAGTTTACCAGCATAATTCAAATCATGAGTTGCAACCACAATGCCTATATTATGATCTTTAGCCAATTTAACAGTTAGATCTTGGATTATTTCAGCATTTTCTTGATCTAAATTACCTGTCGGCTCATCCATGAATATGAACCCAGGCTCATGAACAACTGCTCTTGCAATTGCAACTCGCTGTCGCTCTCCTCCTGAAAGCATATATGGATACTTATTCTTTAATTCAATAATTCCTAGCTCATCAAGAGTTTGTAAAATTTTTTGAGAGTTTTCAGTAACTTTTTTAGTGTTCGCTATTTTAAAAACCAAATTACAGTTTTCAAAAACAGTTAAATCGTCTAACAAATAATGGAATTGATATGCATATCCGAATAATGTATTTCTCATTGAATTAAAATTTTCTGAATTATTTGATAGCAAATTAATCTTATTAAAAAAAATGTTGCCATAATCTGGATACTCCAAGCCAGCAAGTATTTGTAATAGAGTCGTTTTCCCGCTACCTGATGAGCCTATAACTCCAATTGCTTGTCCCTCAGAAATAGTAATCGAGACTCCTGAAAGGACCTCAGAATTATGTCCAGCAGATTGATAAGATTTATAGAGATCTGAGGCTATGAGTTTATTCATGTCGTAAAATTGTTACAGGTTTCAACTTTGCAGCTCTAGCAGCAGGAAAATATGAAAATATTAAGCTCATTGCAAGAACAGAAATAGATATATTAATAAGTTGAACTAGCCTAAATTCATATGGGAAATAATTAATGAAATAACTATCCATCAAATCTCTATTAGTAAAATTTTCTACAACATTTATCAGTTGATCTATGTTGGGAGTCACTACCACTCCAATTAATAAGCCAATAAATATTCCTAACAGCCCAATTATTAATCCTAAATTTAAAAAAATAAATGTTAGTTGAGTCTTCGAGGAACCCATGGTTTTTAATATAGCAATTTCTTTCTCCTTTGTTTTTACAGTCATTACAATAGTAGAAAGGATATTAAATGCAGCAACAGTTATTATTAAAAATAGCATGAGACTAATTAATCTTTTTTCTAATTTAATAGCTTGAAATAAAGTCCCATGTGTTTGTTGCCATGAAGTAAAATACAAATTATCTTGATCTATATTTGGCTGAGCTAAAATATTAAATCCTACTGAATTTGCCTCGAACAAATCGTCGATCTTAAACCTTATTCCTTGGGTTGAATTTAAAGGTAGATTTAAAATATTTGCAGCTAAGTCATGATGCACTAGCACCAGAGATTGATCTAATTCAGCCTTAAGTTCAAATATCCCAACCACTTCTAAAGAAATAGTTCTTGGAAAAGTCCCTAGAATAGAAGAACGTAAATTCGTTGTGGTAATGTTTACAGGATCGCCAACCTCAATGCCCAAGTATCTAGCTAACCAAGAACCAATAACAACGCCTTTTTTTTGAGATAGATCATCCAATGTTCCAACTATCATGTATTGAGGTAGAATAGACATGGAATCCTCTAACTCAGGTATTATTCCTGTAACAAAAACCCCTCTTGATCTATTTTTAGTACTCATTAAACCTTGGGTTTCGATATATGGACTTGAACTTAAAACATTTTTTGAATCATTAAACTTGGACATTATCTCTTCATAATTTTCAAGACTGTAATCCGAGCGAATTACTAATTGAGGAACAACACCAAGCACTCTTGTTTGTAGTTCTCTCTCAAAACCATTCATGACTGATAAAACTATTACTAAAGCAGCAACACCAAGTGACAGTCCAGCGATGGCCATTAAAGAAGTGAAGGATGCAAATGCACCCTTCTTTGATCGAAAATACTTGTAGCCCAAGTAAATAGGCAATG
>CETH01443601.1_pt1 | contig 10142 bp, 11 predicted proteins | sample 361461 | NCBI WGS metagenome assembly CETH01 (sample SAMEA2622695, study PRJEB7988) | marine metagenome | isolation source: saline water (ENVO:00002010), including
CTCGTCGACGACTTCCATCGCCGCCTGCTTGTGTGGAATCGTTAGGTTGCAGCCTGCGAAACCCAGCGGATGCATTGCGCGCAGCGCGGGGCCAATTTGACCTGGTTCGATTGCCAGAGGTACATAAGTGCCGTTAAGCCCCTGATGCTCCATCCAGTAGTTGTGCATCAAAGGCGAACGCGAATGCATTACCGGCCAACCCATGACAGCAGCCATGCAGAAACGGTCGGAACGTATCACGAAGCGGCCTCTTCCAGTTTTGCGCTAAAGTGGTCCCAGGTACGCTTGAAAAGGTTCGGTTTCCAAAGCTTCTCGCGGCACAGGGCCAACTCTTCGTCACTGAACGAGTAGGGCGTACCGATCTGCGAAGCCATGTACTGGCGCTCAGCATTGTCTTCAAGGTAATTCATCAATACGAAGGCATCAACCAAACTGTCTCCACAGGTTACCGCACCGTGCGCCTTCATCAGCGCCGCCGGGCGGTCGCTCAGCGTATCCGTTAGACGTTTCGCCATCTCCGGGTTATTGATCGAATCCGGCGAGTCTAACACCGGAAGTGGATAGACCAAGGATCCTTGCGCGTAGACTGGCAAATACTCAGCCCCGGCGGTCGAAAGGATGGTCGACCAGTTGGGGTGAGCGTGAATTACAGACTTAACGTCCGGGCGGGCGGTGTAGATGCCCACATGAAGATGAAATTCCAGCGGTGGTTTACCGTTCCCGTCGATGACATTCCCACCAAAATCAATAGTGCAAATATCGTCGGCCGTCAGCTGACTACGCTGACACGATCCGATATTGATCAGTATCAGGTCACCGCCAAGACGGATACTGGCATGGCCGTTATAGTCTAGGATCCCGCTGTGCTCGAGCATCCGGATACATCGGACGATCTGCTGCTTTTGGTCATCGAGTTCACTCATCTGGTGCCCTTGTGTTCTCTATACCGCTACGTCAGTCGTGACACCCTGCGGGGAAATGTCTTCCTGCCTGAGTGTTTGTGAACGATGCCATGCGGTTAGTAATAGAGAAGCATCTATTCCAAGGCAGCTCGGTTTTCCTCGATCCCAAACGGGAACGGGTAGTCGCCAAACATAGTTTGCATGCATCGCGCATATAGACGGCGGCGGAGTGGGCCCATTTGGGCGAGCCGAAACGCTTGCCTTTAAGGTCCTCAACAGTTTTGACAGCCGCGTTTTTATTGACGTAAAACGCCGGCAACCGAAACAATCTTGAATACACTACCGGCAGACCAAAAATGTCGAAGTCATCGCGGGTGATCTGCACCGAAAACTTATAGAATCTGAGTTCCACGACATCCCATTCCCAGTTGGCGGTAAAACGAGAAAATACCTCGTGATGCCCAAGAATCGACCACGTGTGATCAATACCAGCGGCGCGGACGGCACCGCTGCGAAAATCGCTGAAATGGTCATAATCAGTCGACGCAATGCTGAGATTCAGTTTATACATTAGCGTCCTGCCCGGCGGGAAAAATGCTCCCAAGCGCGAGAGAAGCCAGCTTGCTCATTTTCTGCTCCACGCCTAGCTTCGATCTCCCCTTCACTTAAATATTCGACGCTACCGCCCAAGCCAATAGCGTCAAGCTGGATCTGCGCATTTACCTGCAAGAAGATCGACGTCAGCACGGCGTCTTCGAGGCTGTACCCGGCGATTGTCGCACCGTGTCCCCGCATAAGAACAATTTTGCCCGCACCCAAAGTTTCGCACATGTCACGGCCCTGCTCCATAGTAGTCACCAACATAATAGTCTCGTCTCCGAACCTGTCCCTGATGTCCCAAGTAGGTGGTGGATCACCGATGCGGGCAGCGACATGGATAATAGGCTGCAGCTGCACCGACGACACCGTAAAAGGAACCACTTGGTAAGAATGATTGTGCACCACCGAATGCACATCTGGTCGCTGTTCATATATAGCCCCGTGAATGGCGCGCTCCGAATACGGTGTCCGGTCACCGAGATTAATTGGCGTACCGTCAAGCTCAAAGGTGACGATGTCTTCCGGCTCGATCAGAGAAGGTGCTTTAGAAAACGCCAGCAGGTAGCGGTTTGGATCGTCAGGATGCCGGATACTGACATGACCATATGAATCGCAGACATTTTCATGCGCGACGATGCGATTGGCAGTGACAAGCATCTCGATTGTAGTATCCAGGTTGGACATTAGACCCCCGTTCCACTATCTGGTCGTATCATAGATTTTTATACGCCTCATCAGATACCAACAAGCTCGCCAGGTTCTCTCAGTTTTTTAGCTGAGATAGCGCTTCAGGATCGGGGGTGACACCGACCACGTTGGCCATCAGCCCGGTGGTACAGAAATGACCGATAGCAGCGACAAGTTCGACGATGCGCTGATACCCCAACGTTTTCTCGGCGGCGGCGAACCGTGTATCAGACAAATTACCTGAGTGGAGAAGCTCCTGCGTAACCGCGTGGACGGCAGCATCTTCGTCATTGTCGAAGACTGGCTGCCGACCCTCGTTAATAGCTTCAATAATATCGCGGTCCAACCCCGCCCTAAGAGCAGTTTGGGCCTGCGCGCTCCATGGGTAAGCTGCCTTCCAGTGGCGGACCGTCAACAACGAGATTATGCGCACCTGTGCCGAGCTAAGTGAACAATCCAGAAGGTGGGTACTAGATTCGTTATGCAACCGCCACACATCGGCCGAATAAGCATAGCCGATGGCTGGCCCGAAACCAGCCCGCGCGTTATTTGCAACCACCCGGTCAAAGGCTGCCTGCTGTTCCTCATCCATATCCTTACGGTCTAACACGGGTATTCTAGTCATCCGGTATCTTCCTTATCAGGTGAATTGGGAGGTGTCGCTGCGACACGAGAGAAATCCTCTCTCCAGCCAGTCGCGTTCAAGTTTGCGGCCGATGAAAACTAAACGCGAAACGCGCGCGTCCGAACCCCAGTCACCGACAAAATCACCTTCCAGCATCATGTTAACCGCTTGCAACGCCAACTTCCGCTTGTCGCCGGCTATTGAAACGATCCCTTTGGTCCGAAGAATATCGGTGCCGAAACGTCCCAGCGCGTCTTGCAGCCACTTTTCCAAGCGATCTGCGTCCATATGCGCCTCACTGCTTAAGGAGAGGCTAGAAATTCCGGTCGCGTCAATATGATCATGATGATCAACGTCGGGGATATGTTGCAGTTGAGCCTCGATTCTCTCGAGATCGAAACCATAGCGGTCGAGAATTGCGGTAGCCGGTACATCCGAACGGTTGGTCCGAGTGATCGGAGCGAACGGATTGCTCTCTCGGATCAGTTTCTCGATTTCCGTGACCGGCAAGCGAGCATCATCCACCTTGTTCAGCACTAGATAATCACTGAATGCTACTTGGTCGGCAGCGTCATTTCCGTACTTCAGCTGTTCGACAATATTCACGGCATCGATAACGCATACCACCGAGTCAAGGCGGCACTGCGCACCGATCAACTGGTCAATTACCATCGTCTGAATGACTGGGCTAGGATTGGCGAGGCCGGTCGTTTCGATAATTATCCCTTTTAGGCCTGACTTGTCGATTAGTAAATTACGTATCGTTCGAATCAAATCACCGCGGACTACGCAGCAGATACAGCCACTATTTAGCTCTATAAGTTCTTCGTCACCGGTTTCGATCAGGTCACCGTCAATACCTATTTCCCCAAATTCATTGACGATAACTGCGTAACGTTGCCCAACGACTTCCGAGAGTAGTCTATTAAGTAGCGTCGTTTTGCCGGCACCCAGATAACCGGTCAGAACCGTGACCGGTATACGTGTGTTGGAGGTTCGGTTAGACCCTGCCAATACTACTCCATTACCTCTATTCCCACGGCATTAGGGAGGCGTGAATAACATCGCCACTGCTGCCAACAGCGTTGATAGCGTTGTGTACGTCTTCAAGGCCGAACCGGTGTGTAGTCATAAGGCTGATATCAAAGCGGTCAGAGGCTAGCTGTTTTAGGCCCAACTCGCAGCTCTCGTAATTGTGTCCACGGGCCGCCTTTACGGTGATGTATTTATTAGCGATCTTACCCATCGGATAATTCGGAAATTCGGGCACATCCTCTCCCTGGAATTGTAGCGTTCCCCCCTTGCGCTTTAGCGCCTCAACGCCAAGCAAAGTAGGGATAGTGCCCGCACCAGCCGTGCAGTCGAGCGAAACGTCCAGCCCCTCGCCGCCGGTAATTTCCATAATTCTCTGGAGCGGGTCCTCTTCCTCTACGTTGATGATGTGATCAGCGCCCAGCTTTTTCGCTACCTCAAGGCGCTTTAGGTCTTTAGAGGTGCCCGTGACAATAATGAGCGATGCGCCCGCCTCTTTACAGGCGATCGTATTGCATAGCCCTTGCTGCCCAGGCCCCTGTATCAACACCCTATCATCATATCCAACCTCACAATCGAATAGCGCCCATTGGATGCCATTCGCCATTGGTGTTACGACGCCTGCGACCTCTGGTGACAGTCCGTCAGGTACCTTATGGATTACCGAATTCCATGGTAGGTACATATACTGTGCGAACCCACCGAATAAATGTGGTTCGCGTTCAGCCAATGTATAACCAAAGCGCAATCCCTCGGGAAATTTTCGCCAGTCTGTGAACATACATAGCCGGTAATCGCCGCGGTGACAGTGTTGACAGTCCATACAGCCGACATAGTGTTCGACGAATACTAGGTCGCCTTCTTTAAGACCCCTTCTCTTTTTGAACGTGTTACCAGCCTTCGCAATATAACCGATATTTTCGTGCCCCATTATCACGGGGCCCTCAAAAGGTGGCTTGGAATAGAACTTAACGTCCGTACCACAAATACCGGCAACTTCTACCTTTAGTAGTGCTGACTCATCCGGAATATCCGGCATATCATATTCTCGGAACTCGGTTTTCTGCGGTGCCGTGCGCACGGCAGCCTGAACTTTTTCGACCACGCTGGCCACTCCACTGATTGTGTTGACCCAGATTTACCAAAGCGGCAGAGTCTGGGCAAATTCTAACGTGTTCATCAATTGGAACCAAATCCATGTTTAGACGACTAGGGCCCGAGGAAAATATCATAAAGGATATTGCCCGGGTGGAGCGTATGATACGAGACCGGTTCGGGATCCCGCATTCTGCAATTATCTTAGTTTCGGAAGATCTCGGCTTTAAACCCGGGTTCCCGAGGAAAGAAACCAACGCGGTGTTTTGGAAGCACGACACCCGATACCGGCTTAAGGTCTTCTCACCTATAGCAGAAGTAATAGCCGATGACCTGCCGATGACCTGGCTTTTACCGTCCCTTGAAGATACCGGAGAGTTAGATTGCTGTTGATAATCAAAAAGAAGGAGGTCTTGTGAGGAAGGCTAGGCTCCATGCTGTATCTCGTACTCAGGGAAATAACCGCGCTCTGAAGGATGGTGAAATTTCCCTACCAGATTTCGATATAGATTTCGAAGAGGTGCCCGTTCTCGTACATGCATTTCGCCGTATGGTACGCGAAATGTCGTATGACATTTGTGAAATGGCTTTGACCACTTACATTTGTGCTCGCACACATGGCGTGAAGTTCACCGCGCTACCGATATTTCTTGTGCGTGATTTTCATCACGATGCCATTATACATCACGTACCATCGGGTCTTTCATCGCCGACCGACCTCGCGGGCAAGCGGGTGGGCGTGAACCGGGGCTACACGGTGACAACAGGTGTTTGGGCAAGGTCTATCCTTCAGGAGGAATTCGGCGTCGATCTTTCATCGGTAACTTGGTGTCCCTCGGGGGACGAACACGTTACGACTTACCAGCCACCGGCAAATGTTCAACCGTTAGAAAATGGAGACCTTGAAAGCGCCCTAACTTCCGGGAGCCTGGTCGCTGCGGTCGGTGCAAAGGTCGACCACCCAGATGTGACAACCCTGTTTGAAGACCCTTTTTCTGCTGCTGTTGCAGCGCTTAAAGGACGCGATTTTTACCCTATCAATCATACAGTAGTTGTACGAGATGATCTTCTGGCGGAAAAACCTGAAGTCGCTGTGCAGTTATTCGAAGCGTTCACAGCCTCCAAGGATTTGTATGTCGAGAAACTCAAGACTGGCCGAATTAGAGATATGAGCCGAGTAGACAAAGTACATTTGGCAGCGCTAGACGTAATGGACGATCCTCTGCCCTACGGCATTGATCCTAACCGGAGTACCCTAGAGAAATTGATCGGACACGCGGTTGAGCAGAAGATCATTCCTGAAGTAATCACTGTCGAAGAACTTTTTGCGGAACCGACGCTTCATTTATTGGGTTAGCGAAGGGTCAACCTGCTACTCCTCTCAAAAATTCAAGAATACGTTCAGGGATATTCTTTTCGGATTGTTCATTAGCAGGGATATCAACGTACTCGGATCCAGCAAGACATTCTCTTAGATACATTGCAGCTGATGTTGCATGTGCGTCATCAGCGCCTGGGATAATTATTGAAGGAACATCGAGTGCCAATAGCTGTTCGGCATCTGCTCCGGGAGCGGTGTCACGGTCGAATAACCCACGATACATGTTAGTCACAATCTTCGTATATTGACGCAAATCAAATTCCGCATATAGGGCAGCAAAACTATTATCGTTGCGAATCAGCGTACACCAAGGACCCCCGCGTGGGTCCTCCGAGAAATTTTTGTCGTGACTACGTACTAGATCAACTGCGGCCTGCATTCCGTTTTCCTGAACGAAGGTGAGATGCTGGTTAAAACGGAGATGGCAGTTGATACGGTATTTCGCACCACCTACCGGCCAAAAAAGAACCATAGATAGCACCCGATCGGGATGTCTAACTCCAAACGCAGTTACAGCAGGACACCCCATGCAGCCGCCCAGCAGGTGGACCTTTTCACAACCGATTTTATCGAGCAATCCAGCACCTTGGCTTACGAAATGCTGCCAGCCGACCGCTTCGATCCGTCCACCGGACTCGCCATTCTCCCGTCGGTCGAACAATATACAGGTGTAGTACGCGGGCAGGTGTTCTAATAGTTTGATGCGTTTATAAATGCCTAGATTAGTCCATTGCTCCAGCCGAGCATTAAAACCACCCGGTGCATACATCAGCACCGGTGGTCCGTCACCGAGTATTTCGTAATGAGTCCGAATTCCGTCGATTATAACATAAGGCATTTTGTTGGATCTTTATAAAAATTCAGTAAGCTGCAACCCTATCGGGGCTATCGCAATCCGTCCATTGACGGAAAGTCAATAGACTTATAATTAGTCGTGGCGGTAATGCGGTCGCGCAGACTGTAAAGACAAGCCTTTGCACAGGAGCAAAAGACGCGGAAATCGCGAACTGCAGCCGAAGTTGGATACGGCGGCAAGAAAGATGAATCTGGAGACGGACAATGCTGCGCAAGGAAGTAAATGACCTACTGACCCAAACGGACAAAGGAACGCCCATGGGCGAGTTATTCCGTCAGTACTGGCTACCTGCAATGCTGGCAGAAGAACTGCCGGAAAACGACTGTCCGCCCGTCCGAGTCGAGTTGCTGGGTGAGAAAATGGTCGCATTCCGAGACTCTAAGGGTCGTTACGGGCTGATAGAGGAATTTTGTGCTCACCGCCGCGTATCATTGTGGTTCGGCAGAAACGAAGATTGTGGTTTGCGCTGCCCCTACCACGGTTGGAAATTCGACGTGGAAGGCAACTGTATGGAGATACCGTCCGAACCGGAGGACAGCGTGGTCCGGCAAGAGGCAAAGTTGCAAGCATACCCGCTGATCAAGGTCGGGGACATTCTATGGACACATATGGGCGATCCGACGAATCGTCCCGCGGAACCGGAATGGGAGTTTGCGACGGTGAAACCAGAACAAACTGTTTCCACGAAACGTTTACAGGAGTGCAACTGGTTGCAAGGATTGGAAGGTGGAATCGATTCCAGCCATGTATCTTGGCTGCATTCGATGGAACTGGAACGCGACCCTCTTTTCAAAGGAGCCAAAGCAAATAAATTCAACATGGGAGACATGAAGCCCATCTTCGAAGTTCGGGATTCAGAAGGCGGACTTTATGTGGCCGCGCGTAGGAATGTCGAAGGCGGGAAATATTACTGGCGGATTACGCAGTGGGTTATGCCATGCTTCACTATGATCGCACCCCGCGCCGATCACCCGCAGCATGGCCATTTCTGGGTGCCGATCAATGACGAAAACTGCTGGACGTGGAGCTATGACTACCATCCTGATCGACCGTTGACAGCCGAAGAACGCCAAGCTTGCCTCGATGGTAAGGGTATTCATGTACCGCTTATACCCGGCACATATCGCTCAGCTCAAAACAAAGACAACGATTACTTGATCGACCGGGAAGCACAGAAACGTGGTGAAACCTATTCTGGCGTGATGGGGTTTGGCATGCAGGATGCATCGCTACAGGAATCAATGGGTCCGATTGTGGACCGGTCTCGTGAGAACCTAGTGCCGACGGATTACGGAATTGTTATGACCCGTAACAAGCTACGTAAGGCCGCAAATGACTTGGCGAATAAAGGAATTATGCCGACAGGACGCAAATCAGAACACATGAAAGTACGGTCGGTTGCGGTCGTTTTGGATCCGGAGGAGGATTATACCGAAGCCTGTAAGGAAGCCTTCAAGACAAACACCGGAAAGGAGCGTGTAACGGTTTAGAGTTCTTTTCTTGCCGCTGAACAATCGCCAGCTAACCACTAAAATGTCAGCCTTGGAAAAACTTTACGGACATTGCCGCTAAAAATCTCAGTGCGTTCAGCATCAGTCAAATTGGGCGTACCATCGATGTACCGCTTGGTATCGTCATAGTTAAAACCCGTTTCAGGATCGACCCCACGAACCGCCCCGACCATTTCCGAGGCAAACAGGATATTCTTGGTCGGGATTACCTTAGTCATGCAGTCGATCCCCGGTTGATGATAAACACATGTGTCGAAAAATACGTTTTCCAGAAGGTGTTCATCCAGTGACGGCTTTCCCATGTCCTGTGCAAGCCCACGATAGCGACCCCAGTGGAATGGCACCGCACCACCGCCATGTGGAATAATGAATTTAAGTGTCGGAAAGTCTTTGAACAGATCGCCAAGGATCAGCTGCATGAATACCGTCGTGTCACCGGCGATATAATGCGCGCCAGTGTGATGGAAATTGGGATTGCAGGAACCACTTACGTGCAACATGCCGGGTACGTCGAGTTCAACCATTTTCTCCCACAATGGGTACCACCATTTGTCGGTGATCGGTGGATCAGTCCACATCGCACCCGACGGGTCGGGATTCACATTAACACCGATAAAACCCATTTCGTTTACGCATCTCTCCAACTCGGGAATAGATTTTGCGGGTTCCACCCCAGGATACTGTGGTAACTGGCAAACCGGCACAAAGCGTTCAGGGTACAAGTCACAGACGCGTCGCACCATATTGTTGCAGATCTCTGCCCAATAATAGCTGGTTTGCTCTGTCCCTAGGTGGTGCCCCATACCCACCGCCCTCGGCGAAAATATAGTCATGTCCGTACCGCGTTCCTGCTGAAGCTTTATTTGCGCCGGCTCTATGCGCTCTCGGATTTCTTCATCTTTGATCCTAAGCTCTGCGCGGGTCGGCAAAAACGACGGGTCAGCATCCAGGCCTGCCAGCTGTTCTCTGCGGTAATCGGTCAGCTGCTCCGGTTCGGTCGTGTAATGTCCATGACAGTCAATGATCATGACGACGTTCCTCTCTTTTCGATCTCGTTTACGGGGCTCGCGAGAGCTCGTTCGCTACATTCTAAATAAACCTTCAGTGGATTGGGAGAGCGACCCATTGGTTAATTTCACGGGGTCGTTTATCGATAGTACACAAAATAGGATAAATTAGATCTATACCTGTTGATAAAGGAAATATCGCAACCTGCTATGGACGCGGTCCTTTCAACGACATCACCGTTGAATACGACGGCTACATTTACCCCTTTAAGAAGTATAAGACGCTTAATGCATCCGCGGAGGGTAAGTTTAACTGAGTTACATGCGTGATTGCTGTTTTAACGTTGGAGATGCTTATAAAAGCCACCAGAACAACCGGACTATCGATTTGATTCGAATTGGCGGAGAGAGAGGGATTCGAACCCTCGAAACGGTTACCCGTTTAC
>CETH01006796.1_pt1 | contig 10139 bp, 12 predicted proteins | sample 361461 | NCBI WGS metagenome assembly CETH01 (sample SAMEA2622695, study PRJEB7988) | marine metagenome | isolation source: saline water (ENVO:00002010), including
TTTTTTTTGTAGATAATATTTTTAGATTTACACAAGCTGGATCTGAAGTATCAGCATTATTAGGAAGAATTCCCTCTGCAGTAGGATATCAACCAACCCTAGCAACTGATATGGGAAATCTTCAAGAAAGAATTACAACTACAAACAAAGGTTCTATTACTTCTGTTCAGGCCATATATGTACCTGCCGATGATTTGACTGACCCAGCTCCAGCAACTTCATTTTCACACCTTGATGCGACAACAGTTCTATCAAGACAAATTGCAGAAATTGGAATTTACCCTGCGGTTGATCCTTTAGACTCAACTTCTAGAATTCTAGATCCAAGAATAGTGGGTGATGAACATTATAGAGTTGCCAGAGAAGTACAGAAAGTTTTACAAACATATAAATCTTTGCAAGATATTATTGCAATATTAGGAATGGATGAGCTATCAGAAGAAGATAAACTAACTGTTGCAAGAGCCAGAAAGATACAAAGATTTTTATCTCAACCATTTTTTGTTGCTGAAGTATTTACTGGTTCGCCAGGAAAACTTGTAGATTTAGAATCAACAATTAAAGGCTTTGATGCAATTTGTAAGGGTGAATATGATCATCTTCCAGAAGCTGCGTTTTATATGGTTGGAACAATTGAAGAAGCAATTGAAAAAGCTGAAAAAATGGCAAAAGATGCTGCTGCGTAATGAGTGAAGGTTTTAACATAGAAATTATAAATCCAGAAAAATCCTTTCTTAATAAGGAAAATGTTTCTGAGGTAGTAGTCCCTGCTTTTGAAGGGGAAATAGGAATTTTAAAAGACCACATTTCTATAATTTCATTTTTAAAACCTGGGATAATAAAAGTTTATGCAGGTTCCGAAGAAGAAAAATTCTATGTTGAAGATGGGATAGTTGAATTCAAAGATAATTCTTTATCAATACTTACTAGTTCAGTTTTCAATCTTAATACTATCGATAAAAAAAAAATAAACGATTCTATTTCAGAAGCAGAAAAAGAATTGGAAAAGAGTGAAATAGATGATCAGAAAAAATATCTATTAAATCATAAAATTGAAGTTTTAAAATCTATAAGTATAAATTAAATTATTTTTTTTAATTCTTTTTGAATTTCTTTGTAGATATCAAGTTTGAAATTTACAACATTATCTGTCAATTTTTCAATATTTACCCACTTCCAATCTAAAAATTCTGGTTTTTTTGTATTAATATTAATTTCTTTTTCATCACCTTTGAATTTTACAATAAACCATTTTTGTTTTTGCCCCTTATATTTTCCCCTCCATATAATACCAAGAAGATAATCGGGTAGATTGTAAGTTAAAAAACCTTCTATTTCTTTGATTAGTGATACACTTTTTATACTAGTTTCTTCTTCTAGTTCTCTCAAAGCTGCTTCATAGTAATTTTCTCCTTTATCAAGTCCACCCTGAGGCATTTGCCAAAAATTTTTTGGATTATCAATTCTTTTTGCTACAAATATTTTATTTTCTTTATTTATTACAACAATTCCAACTCCACTTCTGAGTGGTAAATTTTTATATTTTTCCAACATTGCTTATCCGTTAAGAAGTTTTACAGCAAAATTTAATTGATTATCTGTTTCAGTATTAATTTTAAAGTTATCTCCTTCTTCTTCAATATCTATATCTGGTGAAACACCAACTTCCGAAATAGATTTGCCTGAAGGAAGATAATATTTTGAAACTGTAAGTCTAATTGCTCCATTGTTTTTCAAAGGAATTATTGACTGAACAGATCCTTTTCCATAGGTTTCTGCTCCGATTAATATTGCTCTTTTATGATCTTTTAAAGCCCCAGCAACTATTTCTGACGCAGATGCTGAACCATAATTTATTAAAACTACCAATGTATTTCCATTTAAAATATCCCCTTTTTTTGCAAACCATTTTCTATTTTCAAAATTTTTTCTGCTCTTAGTAGATACAATTTCACCATTTTCTAAAAAAAAATCTGAAATTTTTATAGCCTGCGAGAGAAGTCCTCCAGGATTATTTCTAAGATCTAAGATATATTTTTTTATATTATTATTTTTTTTTAATTTTTTAATTCTATTTTTAATTTGATCGCTACTATTTTCATTGAAAGAAGTAAGCCTTATGTACCCTACACTATTTTTTATAATTTTAGATTTTACTGACTCTACTTTTATTATTTCTCTAGTAATATTAAAAATTAATGCTTTTTTAACTCCTACTCTCCTAATTGTAATTTTAATTTCTGATCCGACAGGACCTCTCATTAAATCTACAGCTTCAGTCAATGATTTTCCTTGTACCTGTATATCGTTTATTTTAACAATGTAATCTCCTGCTTTAACCCCTTCTTTAGAAGCTGGAGAATTATCTATAGGAGTAATGACTTTAACAACACCATATTCCATTCCCACTTCAATTCCCAATCCTCCAAACTCACCTTTTGTTTCTGTTTGCATATTGTTAAAACTATCCGGTGACATATAAGCAGAATAAGGATCTAGTGATTGCAAAACTCCATTTATAGCAGCATCCATAGCATCACTTTGATTTATCTCTTCAACATATTCTTTGTTTATTCTATCTAGAACTTCACTAAAAAGATCAATTTTCTTATAAATATCATCATCATTTGCGGTAAATGCTGAAGTTGTTTTTAAAAAAAATAAAATAATTAATAATAAATTTTTTTTCATATTATAACTCTTTCCTTAGGAATTAATTCTGACCACATTTTTTCTAATTCATAAAACTTTCTTTTTTCAGGGTTAAATATATGGACAATTAAATCTATTCCATCAATTAATTTCCAGTCATTACTTTCACTTCCCTCTATCTTACAATTTTTAATGCCATTTTTTTTAAATTGTGACAAAACCTGTTCTGCTAAAGCCTGAATATGCCTTGATGAAGTACCACTTGCAATTATCATATAGTCAGCTATCGATGATTTGCCAGCTAAATCTATACTTGTTATATCCAAAGCTTTGTTGAGGTCTAAAGTATTGATTATAATATTCTTTAAATCTGAGATTTTATCCATTAATTGATTTTAGATTATCAAATTTTTCTTAATTGAGAAGATGAAATATTAACTTTTTTAAAGTTTATAAATTCTAAACCTTTTTTATTAAATTTCTTAAAAGCTACAGATTTTAATGATTTAGATTTATATCCATTTCTATCAAATACTAAAATATTACAATTTGATGAAATTTCCTTCCATTTGTGCCATTTATGAAATTTAACTAAATTATCTGCACCTATAATAAAAAATATATTTTTATAATTTTTTTTTTTTAAATAATTAATTAAATCTATAGTTTTATTTGAATTAATTTTACTTTCAAAAAACTCAACTTTAATAAATTTATTTTTTATGTTTATCTTTTTAGCATAGTCCATTCTTTCTTTGAGGCTTTTAGAACTTTTTTTTTTAAAAGGATTTTTTTTTGTTATTGCCCATATTATTTTGTTTAAAGAATATTTTTTTCTGGCAATGTTTGAAATTTTTATATGTCCAATATGTGCAGGATCAAAAGATCCTCCTAGTATTCCCAATCTATAATTTTTAATTTTTCTCAATTTATTTTCTTATTTGACCTTTGCTAAATACTTCGTATTTGTAAGTAACTAATTGATTTAGACCTACAGGTCCTCTCGGCGGAAGATTATTAGTTGAAATTCCGACTTCACCTCCAAAACCAAATTCACTTCCATCTGCAAATTGTGTTGATGTATTCAACATAGCTATACAACTTTTTACATTCTTTATAAAATATTCTGCAGTTTTTTTATTTTTTGTTATAATCGAGTCAGTATGCTTCGTTCCAAACTTATTAATATGATTAACTGCATCAAATACATTTTTAACAAATTTTACTGATACTTTTTCAGAAAGATATTCTGTAGACCAACTTTTTTTGTTAGCTTTTAATGATTTACCTTTAAAAATTTTTTTTATTCCATGATCAGCATAAATAATACAATTATTATCTTCAAGTTGCTTTAATATTAAATTAGTAAATTTTTTAGGATATTGTTTATGAATTAATATTGTTTCTGTAGCACCACAAATACTTGTATTTCTTAATTTTGCATTATGAACGATTTTATTAGCTGATTTAAAATCTGCATCTTTATCCACATAGGTATGACAAATTCCTTCTAAATGACCTATTACTGGAATATTTGAAAATTTCTGAACTTTTTTAACTAAATTTTTTCCTCCTCTTGGAATCATTATATTAATATAATTATTCATTTTAGATAATAATAGGTCAACAATTTTTCTATCTCTACTTTCTATAAATTGTACAAAGTTTTTATCTATTTTATTTGTTTTGAGTGATTGCCTAAATAAATTAACTAAAATTTTATTGGAAAAATAAGCCTCTGAACCTCCTTTTAAGATAACACAATTACCAGATTTAAAACATAAACTAGAGACGTCTGAAGTAACATTAGGCCTACTCTCATATATAATACCAATTATTCCCAAAGGCACAGTAACTCTTTTAATTTTTAAACCATTCGGTCTATTCCATTTATCTAAAATAACATCAACAGGATCTTTTAAATTGATAATTTTTTTTATTGATTTTATTATTTCATTAATTTTTTTATCATTTAAAACTAGTCTTTTAATTAAATTTTCTCTTAAGCCATTTTTTTTTGCAAATTTAATATCTTTTTTATTTTCATAAATTATTTTAATTTTATTTTTTTCAATTAGACTTGCATATTTTTCCAAAACTTTATTTTTAACTTTTACATTTATTTTATTTTTAAATGCTTTTTGAGAGTTAATTCCAATTTTTTTTAATAATTTAATCATTTATATTTCTACCATATCATCCTTATGTACAACTTCAGACTTAGCAGAATATCCAAGAAGTTCGTTAATTTTATTTGAATGTTGTCCTTTTATTTTAGATATTTCGTCTGAAGTAAAAGAACTTAAACCCCTTCCAAATTCTACCATATTATTATCTAATATTTTTATATGGTCTCCTTTATTAAATTTTCCAACTACTTTTATTAATCCTGCGGCTAACAAACTCTTACCTTTTTTTAGAGCATTAATTGCACCATCATCTATTATTAACTCTCCTTTTGGTGAAATTGAACTTATTATCCATTTTTTTCTGGCATCTAATTTTGAAACTTTAGGTAAAAACCAAGTACAATTATTTTTATCATTAATTTTTTTAATTGGCCTCATAACTAACCCATTTGCTATTGCCATAAAACAACCGGATAGTTGACATACCTTAGCAGCATCAATTTTTGTTTTCATACCTCCAGTTCCATGTTCACCAATACTTTTTGTTGCTATTGTTTCAATTTTATAATCAATATTTTTTATTTCTTTAATCAATTTTGTATTATCGTAAATTTTTGGATTTTTTGTATATAAGCCATCAACATCAGATAAAAGAATTAAGCAATCTGCACCTGAAATTTGAGCCACCCTAGAAGCTAATCTATCATTATCTCCATATTTAATTTCACTTGTTGCTATGCTATCATTTTCATTTACTATAGGTATAAATTTAAGTTCAAATAAATTGTCAAATGTTCTTTTTGCATTTATTGCTCTTCTTCTTTGTTCTGTATCTTCCAAGGTAAGTAATATTTGAGAAAGATTAATTTTTTTTGAATTAAAATTTTTCTTAAATAAATTCATTAATTCTATTTGTCCGATTGAAGCTACTGCTTGACTTTTATCTAATTTTAAATTTTTTTTATTAAGTCCTAACTTTTTGCAACCTAAAGCTATAGCTCCTGAACTTACAATGATTATATTTTTATTATTATCTAAAAGTTTTTTAATATCTTTGGTAAATTCTGATAACCATTTTTTTCTTATCATCTTTTTATTATCTATAAGTAAAGATGAACCAATTTTTATAACAATTGTTTTAGAATTTTTAAGATACATATTTAATTAATTTTGATTTTATCAAAGATACTGACTTTTTATCTAGATTTGACAAAGTTAAAATTTGTTTTTTTATTTTTTTTTTTATTTTATTCCTTTTTTCTTCAAGTTCTTCATTTGAAACCAAGTCTATTTTATTTAATACTATTATTTCTCTTTTATTAAGTAAATTTTTACTATATTTTTTTAATTCTTCTCTGACTTGATTGTATGAATTTAATACATCTTTTTCACAAACATCAACTAAATGTAACAATGTTTTACATCTTTCAATATGTTTAAGAAATTTTATTCCTAATCCCACACCTTTGTGAGCTCCTTTAATTAATCCTGGTATATCTGCCAAAGTAATTTCTTTATCATCATATATAGCCACTCCTAAATTAGGATTTAATGTTGTAAATTTATAATTAGCAATTTTTGGAGTTGCACTAGTCACAGAAGCTAAAAAACTAGATTTTCCTGCATTGGGTAAACCAATAATTCCTATGTCTGCGATAGTTTTTAATTGCAACCATATCCAAAATTCTTCACCATATGATCCTTTAGTAAATTTTTTTGGAGCTCTATTTGTCGAAGATTTAAATCTAACATTTCCAAGACCTCCTTTACCACCCGAAACCGCAATAAATTCTTCATTTTCATTTTTGAAATCATAAATTAATGTTTTATTATCTTCCTCAAATACTTGGGTTCCAATTGGGACTTTTAAATATAAATTTTCTCCTCCTTTTCCAGTTTGATTTTTTCCTTTTCCATCTCCTCCTTTTGGTGCTTTAAAATGTTGTTGATATCTAAAATCGATTAAAGTATTTAAATTTCTTTCTGATTTGAAAATAATAGATCCACCCTTTCCTCCATCACCTCCATCCGGACCACCAAATTCAATGAATTTTTCTCTTCTAAAACTAGGAGAACCTGATCCACCATCTCCTGCTTTAACAAATATTTTAACTTGATCTAAAAACTTCATGATACAACTGATATTAATTAAGTTGTTTTGATTAATTGGGTTTTACAGAAACAAAAGTTCTATCTGACTTTGATTTTTTAAATTCTACTTTTCCTTTAATTAATGAAAAAATAGAATGGTCTTTTCCCATTTGAACATATTTTCCAGGAAAAATTTTTGTACCTCTTTGACGGACAATTATATTTCCAGGATTAACGAATTGACCTCCATATTTTTTTACGCCAAGTCGTCTCCCGGCGCTATCTCTTCCATTACGTGATGATCCACCTGCTTTTTTTGTTGCCATTTTTTATTTCTTAGTTGCTTCTTTAATTAATTGTTTTTTTTCTTCTTTTTTAGCTTCAGCAAATAATTCACCATTTTTTGCAAAAATTTTATTTATCTTAATTAATGAATATCTTTGCCTATGACCATTTTTTCTTCTTGAATTTTTTCTTCTTCTTTTTTTAAAAATTAATACTGTTCTGTTTTTACCATTTTTTATTAATTCTGCTTCTACCTTAGCTCCTTTTATAGTAGGAGATCCTATTTCAATTGATTTTTCATTACCATAAGCGAGTATTTCATTAAATTCTATTTTACTTGAATTTTTTTTTTCTAATTTTTCAATTTTTAATATTTCACTAGCTTTAACTTTGTATTGTTTTCCACCAGTTTGAATTATCGCAAATGACATTGTAACCTTTTTTGTTTGATCAGCAATATAGACTTAGAAGAAATATAGTCAAGATTATTTACTTAAAAATTATCCTTTAATTCTCTTAATTTTGAAAAGTTTTCTAATGAATTGCATCTTAAAAAAATATTTGTTTCTAACTCTTCTTTCAAAGTAGAAGGAATTGTCGGTAGTCCTTTTTTCAAATTTTCTTTGATTGATATAATTTTTTCTTTAAGTTTAAAATTATTTTTATCATAAGCTATGCAAAAACTAGAATTTTTTAAGGTATATTCATGCCCACAATAAATTTTAGTATCATAAGAAAAAGATTTTATTAAGTTTAATGAATTGAACATTTGTTGGTACGTTCCTTCAAATATACGTCCACATCCTAATGAAAAAAGAGTATCTCCTGTAAATAATATTTTTTCTTTATAAAAATTAAAACAAATATGCCCTGAAGTATGACCAGGAATATGAAAAACTTTAAATTCAAAATTATTTTTTTTCCAAACTTCTTTATCTTTCAAATAATAATCTATTTCTGGGATTCTATGTTTGTCTCCTTCAAAACCAATTATTTTAGCATTATATTTTTTTTTTAATTCTAAATTACCACCAATATGATCATAGTGATGATGTGTATTTAAAATATATTTTAAATTTATTTTATTTTTTTTTAAAAAATTTATAATTGGATTTGCTTCACTAGGATCAACTACACAAGCTGTTTTATCTTTTTGATCTATAATTAAATATGAATAATTATCTTGGAGACATTTAATTATTTCTATATGTATTTTATTTTTCAATTAAAAAAACTCCCAATTCTGAAAAAAAATTTTTATAATTTAAATTTTTATTGTTTATTACAGATACATTTTTTTCATTTAGAGCAAGTGATTTAAATAAATTAATATTTTTATACTTACAAAAATTAACAAAATCTTTTATTGAGCACATATGTAAGTTAGGAGTATTATACCATTCATTTGGAAGATGTTTAGTTATTGGCATAGTACCTTTTAACAATAGATGCAATCTGACTTTCCAAAATCCAAAATTTGGTATTGTTACTATAGCTTTATTTGCTACTTTTAGTAGGTCGTCTATTACTTTTTCAGGATTATAAAATGCTTGTAGTGTTTGACTTAAAATAACATAATCAAATGATAAATCTGGAAATTGTTTTAAATCTTTTTCAGCATTACCTTCAATAACTGGCAAACCTTTTGCAATACATTTTTGTACATTATTTTTTGAAATTTCTAAACCTCTGGTATCTACATTTTTATTTTCTTTTAAATATTTCATTAATGTTCCATCTCCACAACCTACATCGAGAACTCTTTTGTTTTCTTCAATTAGTTGAGAAATTATTTGAAATTCCTTTTTCATAAGTTTTAATAATTTGCTTCTAAAAAGTTTTTTACAGTTTTTAAAAATTCAGGCACTTCTAATAAAAATGAGTCATGACCTTTATCACTAGTAATTTCAATAAAACCTACATCTGCACCAGCAGCATTTAAAGCAATTACTATTTCTTTATTTTCAATAGTTGGATATAACCAATCCGAAGTAAATGAAACTATAAAAAATTTTACTTTACTATTTTTAAATGCATTTGAAAGATTTCCATCAAATTGTTTTACTAAATCAAAGTAATCCATTGCTCTTGTTATATAAAGGTAGCTATTAGCATCAAATCTATCAACAAATGCAGAACCTTGGTGCCGTAGATAACTTTCAATTTGGAAATCAGCATCAAAACTGAATTTTAAAGCATCTCTCTCTTGAAGTTTTCTTCCAAATTTTTCTTGCAAACCTTTTTGAGAAAGGTAAGTAATATGTGCCGCCATTCTTGCAACAGACAACCCTTTATCTGGAGAATTTTCTTGATTGAGGTAATCACCCTTTTTCCAATTGCTATCAGCCATTATTGCTTGTCTTCCGAGTTCGTTAAGAGCAATATTTTGCGCAGAATGACTTGCAGTGCATGCAATTGGAATTGCTGTTTTAGTTTTTTCTGGAAAATTTGCAACAAATTGTAGAACTTGCATTCCACCCATAGATCCACCAATCACACTAAACAATTTTTCAATTTTGAAAAATTCTAACAAACTGTATTGAGCATTTACCATATCGTTAATTGTTATTACTGGAAAATTTGTACCTAGCTTCTTGTTTGTTTCTTTATCAATAGTACTTGGACCATAAGAACCCATACATCCACCTATAACATTTGCACATATTACAAAAAATTTATTTGTGTCTATAGCTTTGTTGGCCCCAACCAAATGTGACCACCAACCATTTTTATTTGTTATAGGATTAATACCAGTTACAAATTGATCTCCTGATAAAGCATGAAAAGCTAAAATTGCATTATCTCTTTTTTCATTTAATTTTCCATACGTTTCATACGCCAAAGGAAAATTTGAAATAGTTTTACCACAATCAAGCTTTAAAGCTTTTTCTACTATAAATGTTTTTACCTTTTCAATATTATTCATTTTTTTCTTTTTTTGAATTGTGAGGTAAAAAAACTTATTTAGCGGTTTTTTTATAG
>CETH01183023.1_pt1 | contig 10139 bp, 9 predicted proteins | sample 361461 | NCBI WGS metagenome assembly CETH01 (sample SAMEA2622695, study PRJEB7988) | marine metagenome | isolation source: saline water (ENVO:00002010), including
TATATTTAATTAATTCTATTAATGAAAAAAATTCACTTTTTATTGTACAGTGTTCATCACTTAAATCATCTCTTGTTGAACCTGGCAAATATATTAAAACAATTTCATTTGATAAATCTGTAAATTCCTTAGTTTCGATAATTGATATATCATAAAAATTTTCGCTCTGTTTTTGTATGAACCCACTTTTATTAAATTCTTCAGAAGACATATTACTATATGAAATTGCTAAAGCTTCGGAAAATAAAAAAAAGTTGAAAAAAATTAAAAATAAAAACTTTAACATTTTATGTTTTTTAAATTAATAATTCTCAAAAATATAGTTTTTTTGTAGTGACCTCTTGAAGCACTTAATAAATAAAATTTATTACTTTATTATATTTTACAAACTAAATATGTTACTAAAATATATTTATTTTATTTTTAATAATGTGGTAATATCAAATAATGATTGATAAATCCTTTTTTAATGATGTAAAAATTTTTGATGGCGGTATGGGACAGGAACTTCTTGCAAGAGGTCTTGAGACGAAAGGCTCTTTATGGTCAGCAACAGCTTTAATAGATGACCGCTATCACAAGATGATTATTGATACTCATCTTGATTTTATTAAGGCAGGCGCAAACATAATTGTAACAAATAATTTCTCTGCAAGACGCACGAGAATGGTTGAAAATAATACCAATTATTTATTTGATTATGCAAATCGTAAAGCAGGTGAATTAGCATTTAAAGCAAGAGAATTATCTAATAAAGATGTATTGATTGCAGGCAGTTTGCCGGGACAAAATAATACTTATCAAAAAGATGAAAGAAACATTAAAGAAATTGAAAAAAATTTTTATGATCAAGCAATTTGTTTGAAACCCTATATTGATTTTTATTATTTAGATGTACTGTCAAGTTTGAGAGAATGTGAAATTGCCTTAAAAGTAACTGAGAAAATAGAAATTCCTACTCTGGTTGGTTTACATCTTAAGTCTGACAATTTTCTCCCGTCCGGAGAAAAGATTAGTACAGTTGTCTCTAAATGTAAAAAATATAATATTCTCGGTGTTATGCTTTCTTGTGTGTCACCTGAAATAATAACAATAGCTATTGAGGAACTAAAAGAGTTAGGTATTCCATTTGGTTTTAAAGCTAACTTATGGGAGAGACAAGATCCTTTGCCTCACACTGCCTGGTTAAAAGGTCCTAATGAAACAGGAATTAACCCAAGAGAAATTCTTGGCTCTAGAGATGATTATACAGATTATATGTTTTTAAATTTTTCAAAAAAAATGATTCAAAAAGGTGCTACTATTATAGGTGGTTGTTGTGAAATTAATCCTCAACACATCAATAAAGTTTCTCAATTAGTAAATTAAATATTTTTAATTAAATGAAGAAGAAACTTTCAGTTTAAGTAATTTAATAAAAAGTGTAAAAAAAAGAAAGTGCCCGTAGCTCAGTAGGATAGAGCACCAGATTCCTAATCTGGGGGTCGTGAGTTCGAATCTCGCCGGGCACGCCATTTTTTTTAAAATTCTTTAAGCAATTTTAGTTTTTTGTCTTTCTAAATAAGGTATTTCATTAACAGGTAAATGAATTATTGCAGAAAAAGCTCCTACACCAATTCCAACCCACCAAACTAAATTATAACTACCATAGACATCATAAAACAAACCACCCAACCAGACTCCAACAAATGATCCAATTTGATGAGATAAGAAAATAATTCCATAGAGAGTGCCCATATATCTCATACCATAAATGTATCCAACAAGGCCTGAGGTTAGCGGTACTGTTGCAAGCCATAATGCTCCCATTGCAATTGAAAATATTACCACAGAAGTTGGTGTGATTGGAAAAATTATAAATAATATTGCTGCAATTGTTCTTCCAAGATAAATCAGAGATAATAAATATTTTTTTGTAAAATATTTTCCTAACGCCCCTGCTGTAATTGTGCCAATTATATTAAATAATCCAATTAACGCTATTGATAATGCCCCTAAAGATGCAACAGAATTACATACAAAACTAATTAAACTCCCTTGATTAATTGGGCTGCTAGCTTCAGCAATAAAAGCAGGAAAATGCGCAGTAATAAAAGCTAATTGAAATCCACAAGAAAAAAAACCAAAAAAAAGCATTAAATAGCTCGGGTCTTTTATTGCGTAAATTAATACATCTTTTAAATTTTCTTTGTTAACGTCTTTTGAAGAACTACTATTTGATTTTAAAAATGGTAAAAATAAAAGGGAGCTAATTATTAAAAATGCAAAGGTTAAAAATACTGCTGGCCAAGACATAAAAGTTAATAAAAATCCAGCCATAGGTGGACCAACAACTTGTCCTGCCGAACCAGCAGCAGTTGTAATTCCAAGCGCTAATGATCTCTTTTCAGGAGAAGTTGATCTTCCAACTACTGCAAGTATTGGACCAAAACCCGTACCAGCAATACCAGCGCCAATTAAAATATTAAGCAATTGATGAGCTTCTGGTGAAGAAGATATACTACTAAATACCAAGCCAATTGCATAAATTATACCACCAATTAAAATAGTTTTTCTATCACCAAATTTTTCTGCAAATGCTCCAAATAAAGGGGTTGCAATTCCCCATGCTAAATTTTGTATTGCAATTGCTAATGAAAATTCTGATCTTGTCCATAAAAATTGATCAGCAATAGGAATTTGAAATAATCCAAAAGTTGATCTTATTGCAAAACTTATTAATAATATTAAACTTCCTGCGAGGAGTATTGGTGTAAAAATAGAATTATTTAAATGCTTATTCACAAATTATTTTATAGATAATATAATTTATAAATTTTTTAAATTTATATCAAACAATAGCTTTTGATTGTTGCTGTTCTAATTCTTCTTTTTCAGGCAATACGTAGGCTACTGCACAATGCTCTAAACAATAAGGTTTATCTTCAAATCTTTCTTTTCCACAAAAATGAAAATCTATTTCATCAGGATGACCTTTTGGCCACTCGCAACATCTTTTGGGAGATAGTGTAAAAATATTTTTTACAAATGGTTTAGGGGTCTTAGACTCATTAATTGAACTTATTTTTTCTTCCGTAAGATTTTCAAAATTAAGTTTGGGCATTACCGGAGAACGAGCTTTTTTTCTATCAGGCTTAACCGCTGTTCTTCTTATTGGTGAAGGTCTACGTTCCAAGCCAATTCTATGAGCCTTTCCAACCACTGCATTTTTAGTAAAACCTAATAATTTACCGATTTGAGCCGTCGGCAATCCTTGTTCCCACAATTCCCTTAATCTTGCAACATTATCATCATTCCACGGCATATTTTTTCCTTTAAGCAGAAACTACATATAGTATCTTGGGTAAATATTAATATACTAAATATATTATAGGTAAAACAGAAAACTAGTTAATTTTTGAAAAAATCGGTAAAAACTTGGTTTTTTTTGTATAAATGTGAATAATTAATGAAAAATTTAAATAACTTTCAAATTAAAAATAAACAGGTTTTATTTAGAGCGGATTTAAATATTCCTTTAGTTGAAGGTAAGATAACAGATACCGCAAGAATATTAGCTATTAAAAAATCTATAAATAAACTACTCGATCAAAAAAATAAGATTTTTATCCTATCCCATTTTGGAAGGCCTAAAGGCAAAATAAATAAAAAATATTCACTTAAGTTTATTTGTTCTACATTAGAAAAAATCCTTGAAGTAAAAAAAATTCATTTTTTAGAGACTTTTGATAGTGATTCAATTCGTCAAAAGATAATTCAAGTTAAGTTTGGAGAAATATGTCTTTTTGAAAATATTCGCTTTAATCAAGGTGAAGAAAATCTTGACCTAAGTTTTGCCAAAGAAATTTCTTCTTTTTTTGATGTTTTTGTCAATGATGCTTTTTCTGCTTCACATCGTAATCATACTTCAATAACTGGATTTCCAAAATATTTACCTGCGGTTGCTGGTTATAATCTTATTAGTGAAATTAAAAAAGTTAATTTAATTCTTAACAATAATAGAAAACCAAATATTGCAATTATAGGAGGCTCTAAGATTTCCACAAAAATTAAATTATTGAAAAATTTAATTAAAATTTTTAATACTATTGCTATTGGAGGAGCTATGGCTAATACTTTTTTATTGGCTAAAAATTATAAAATTGGTAAATCTTTAGTTGAAAAAGAATTAATAATTGTTGCTAAAGAAATTGAAAAAAAAGCAAAAATTTGTGAATGCAATATAATATTACCAGTTGATGCTGTTTGTGCTAATAATATTCGAGATAAAAAAAATATTAACAACGCTAGTATTGGTGATATTCAACCCGATCAAATGATTTTAGATGTTGGAGAAGATACAACTAAACTTATTACAAAAGCAATTTTAAAATCAAAAATGTTACTCTGGAACGGTCCTATTGGTGCTTTTGAAACTGAACCGTTTGATAGAAGCACAAGGACTATTGCAAAAACTATATCTATAAATGCAAAAAAATTAAATTTAGAGGCTTATGCAGGCGGTGGAGATACTTTATCAGCAATAAAATTAGCTAATGCAAATGATGGCTTTAGCTATCTTTCTAATGCAGGGGGAGCATTTTTAGAATGGCTTGAAGGTAATCAATCCCCTGGAGTGATTGCTTTAAAAGAAAATAATTTTTAGTTATTCATTTATTTGATATTTTTTTATTAGTGGAAACTGGGTCATAGTGAAAATAAATGTAATTGGCAAAATACCAAAAACTTTAAAATTAACCCAAATATCTGTAGATTGAGTTCGCCAAACTATTTCATTCAAAATAGCAAGAGCAACAAAAAAAGCAATCCATCTTTGTGTCAGAATTTTCCAACCCTCATCCTCTAACTTAATTGCAGCTCCTAATAAAATCTTTAACAGTGGTTTATTAATAACTGCTCCTACCCACAAAATTGCAGCAAATAAAATATTAATAATTGTTGGTTTCATTTTAAAAAAAACTTCATTATCAAAATAAATTGTTAATCCCCCAAAAATTAATACAATGCCAGCCCCAACTGTAGGCATAATAGGTATTTTTTTTTCTAAAATATATGAGAATAGTACAGCTATTACTGTTGCAATCATAAATGGCATAATAGACGCCTGTAATCCACTTCTTGTATAAAAAAGAAAAAAAACTGCAAGCGGTCCAATATCAATCAAAAGTTTATAAATAGATTTCATTATTACTCCACAAGATTTAAAATTGATCTTGAAAATATTCTTGAATTAAATTCAACTAAATCCTCAACTCTCTCCCCAAGACCAACGTAGTTTATAGGTATTTCATATTTATTTGCAATTGAAATTAATGCCCCACCTTTAGCTGTACCATCAAGTTTTGTTATTATAATTCCTGAAATATCGAAATTTTTACCAAATATTTCTGCTTGTTTAATCATGTTTGAACCATTAGTTCCGTCTAAAACAAGAATAGTTTTAATTTGATTAGGAATAATTTTTTTTGTAATAACCTTTTTAATTTTTATTAGTTGATTTATAAGATTGGTGTTGTTTGATAGTCGACCTGCTGTATCTACTATTAAGTAATCGTATTTTTCATTAATAAATTTTTCAGAAGCTTTGTAAGCAACACTTGCAGGGTCCTGATTAATTTCTCCCTTAAAAAAATCGTTATTATTTTTTTCTGCCCAAGTTTTTAACTGATCAACTGCTGCGGCTCTGAAAGTATCACAAGCTGCTATAAGAATATTCTTACCATTGCCTATTTTACTAGAAATTTTTCCTATAGAAGTTGTTTTACCACTTCCATTGACCCCAACAAACAATAGAGTTTTAGCAGTATTATCATTAGGGTCAATTAACAATTTTTCTCTTGGTTTAAGAATTGACTCAATTTCATTTGCTAAAACTTCAAGTACCATTGCAGAAACATTTTTTTCAGATTTTTTTACCCTTCTTACTGAATCAATTAGATTTGATACAACATCCATACTGATATCAGCTGAAATTAAAACTGCTTCTAGTTCCTCTAAAGTTTCAGCATCAATCTTTTTATTATGAAATGAATTCAAAATATTAAAAGACAAAAAATTGGAAGTTTTTTGTAAATTTGTTTTAAAATGAGAAAATATACTCATATTTTTTTTGCTAACAGTATTTCATTTTGGACACCAGTATAGAGGCATGGAATAATTTTACCTTCACTAATTTTTTCAGCCAACTTAACTTTTATAAAATTTTGATTTTTACCACTAGAATCTTTTTCTCCTGTTTGTTCTATTAAAATCTTATCTTTGAGCCCAATTTTTTTAATTAAATGTTTATTCATCTGTTCATATCCTTTTTTTCTTAATTCTGCCGCTCTTATTTTTATGATATTTTTATCTACTTGTGGCATACGTGCAGCAGGAGTGCCTTCTCTTGGAGAATAAGGAAAAACATGTAAGTGTGTTAAGTTGCATTCATGAATTAAGTTTAGTGAGTCTGTAAACATATTATTTGTTTCTGTAGGAAAACCAGCAATTAAATCAGCTCCAAATGTAACATTTTTTCTTATCGACAAAACTTTTTTACAAAACTCAATTGCTTGTTCACGCGTATGTCTTCTTTTCATTCTTTTTAAAATTAGATTATTTCCTGCTTGAAGACTTAAGTGAAAATGTGGCATTAATCTTTTATTAGATAAAAGTTCCCAAAAATCATTTGTGATTTCAGCACAATCAATTGAGGTAAGACGCAATTGTTTTAATTCTGGTACAAATTTTAATACTCGTTTTATTAAGTTTGCTAAACTTGGTTTTCCAGGTAAGTCTTTGCCATAATCTGTTATATCTACACCTGTTAAAACCACTTCTTGGTAGTTGTTTTTTACAATTTTTTTTATTCTACGAACTATGTCACCTGCAGGAACACTTCTGTTATTTCCTCTCCCATAAGGAATAATGCAAAAAGTACACCGATGATCACATCCTTGTTGTATTTCCACAAATGCTCGTGACCTGCCTTCAAATTTTTCAATACTAATAGGTATTGGAGTATTCTCTTTCAAAATATCTGATACGTGTGTAGTTTTTTCAAAATTAAGATTATTCCAAGTTTGTTTAAGTAATTTATCTTTATTACCTATAACCATGTCAACTTCTTTTAAAAATTCATATTTTTTTGGGTTTATTTGAGCAGCACATCCTGTGACAATAATTTTATTTTTTGGTTTTATTTTTTTTGCCTTTCTAATTTCATAGGCCGTTTTTTTTTCTGCTTCTGCTGTTACGGCACATGAGTTTATTACAGTTATATTTTTTAATTTATTTTTTTTAAGATGATTTTTTATTATTTCACCTTCATAGATATTTAATCTACATCCTAAGTTGATAATTTTTTTATTTATCGACATATTATATATCAATAGTTCCAATATAGCTGATTTCAGCAGGTCCTGTCATTATACCTTCTTCATTCTCAATTGTAATTTCTAATGAACCTCTTTCAACCATAACTTTTACTTTGTTTTTAGTTAAGTTTTTTTTCATTGCAGCATAAACTGCTGCACATGCACCACTACCACATGCAAGAGTAATACCAGTATTTCTTTCCCAAACTTTCATTTTTATAGTATTCAAATTAACTACCTGAACAAATTCAACATTAGTTTTTTGTGGAAAAAATTCATGATTTTCTATTTTGGGGCCAATAGAACTTAAATCTACATTTTCAATATTTTCTCCAAAAAAAACTACGTGTGGATTACCTATATTTACAGCAACTCCTTTAGTAAAATTATTTATGTGAATTGGTATATTAAAAGTATCCATTTTTTTTTGAAGAGGGATTTTATCCCATTCATTTGAAAATTTACCCATATTAACAGTAATATTTTTTTTATCTTTACGTGTTGCTTTTAATATTCCTGCATCAGATAAAATGTTAAGCGATTTTTTTTTGGTCTCCATAAACAACAATTTAGCAACACAACGTGTGCCGTTACCACAAGCCTCTGCTCTATCTCCACTAGGATTAAAAATTTTAATAACAGAATCTTCATTTCCTCGAGGTTTATTTATGGTTATTAATTGGTCACATCCAGCACCACTTCTTCTATCACTTAATTTTATTATTAAATTTTCATTGATAGGTATTTTATTTTTTCTTTGATCAATTATTACAAAATCATTGCCCAAACCATGCATTTTTATAAATTCTATTTTTTGCATATGGCTTCTATACCCTTAATTTACTTAGTTTTCTTGAAAAAATTGTATTTTTTTCAAAACTTGACTTTATAGCTCTTAATAAATAGAGGGAGTAACTCAAATCCTAGATTGTAGAGTTATTAAGCTTGTTACAATTGTGATAGGTCCATCAGCCCACGAGTTTCGTGCCCTGGTGTTAAATATTATATGGAGAAATATGTTTGATTCTTTGAATATTAAGTTTGAAAAAATAGTTAGAAGCATAAGAGGAAAAGCTGTTATTTCAGAATCTGATTTAGAACAAACTATGCGTGAAATACGTATCGCTCTTTTAGAAGCTGATGTTGCACTTTCTGTAGTTAAGCAATTTATAGATTCAGTTAAGGAAAAAGTCCTAGGAAAAGAAGTCTTAAAGTCAGTAAAAGCAGATCAGATGATTATCAAACTTGTTCAAGATGAATTAATTAAAATTCTAGGTTCTGAAAATCAACCATTAAAAATATTATCTTCATCTTTAACTAAAATTTTATTTTGTGGCCTCCAAGGTTCTGGAAAAACAACATCAGTAGCAAAACTTGCAAAACATTTATCAAAGATATCTAAGAAAAAAATTATTTTGGGCTCTGTTGATATTTATCGTCCAGCAGCTCAAGAACAATTAAAAGTTTTAGCCGAACAGGTTGGTGTTGAATTTTTTAATCATAATTTAAATAATCCTGTTAACATCGTTCATGAACTAATTAAATATTCAGAAAGCAATTTAGCTGATGTTGTCTTATTGGATACTGCAGGAAGACAGGTCATTGATTCAAAATTAATGTCTGAATTAGTAGAAATTGAAAAAAAATTTCAACCTCATGAAACATTACTTGTCGCTGATGCACTAACAGGTCAAGATGCTGCCAACGTGGCAAAAAGTTTTAGTGAAGCAATAAAAATTTCTGGATCAATTTTAACTCGTATTGATGGCGATAGTCGTGGAGGTGCAGCTTTATCTATTAAAACAATAACTAATGCTCCAATCAAATTTATTGGAGTTGGGGAAAAGATAGAAAATTTTGAATTGTTTTATCCTGAACGTATAGCACAAAGAATTCTTGGAATGGGAGATATTGTTTCATTGGTAGAAAAAGCATCAGAAAATATAGATCAAGAAGAAATGGAAACATTGGCTAAAAAATTAGAAAAAGGAAATTTCGATTTAAGTGATTTTAGCAAACAACTAAAACAAATGAGCAAAATGGGTGGTGTATCAGGAATAATGTCTATGTTACCAGGTGTTTCAAAAGCACAAAAAATGATGGCTGAAAATAAAATTTCTGAAAAATTAATTAATCACCAGGTGGCTATAATAGAATCAATGACAAAAGAAGAAAGATCAGATCCTAATTTAATTAAAGCTTCCAGAAAAATACGCATTTCTAAAGGTTCTGGAACGCGAGTTCAAGACGTTAACAAACTTTTAAAACAGTTTCTTCAATCACAAAAGATGATGAAAAGAATGAAATCTATGGGTAAAGGAGGAATGCCCAAAGATATTATGCAAACAATGCAAGGAAATTTTCCTCGAAATTTTAATTAGAAAGGAATGAGATGCCGGTAAGAATTAGATTATCTAGAGGCGGTGCAAAAAAAAGACCATTTTACAGAATTGTTGTAGCAGACTCTCGAAGATCAAGAGATGGAAAGTTTATTGACCAAGTTGGTACCTATAATCCCATGTTACCTAAAGATAGTGCGGATAGAGTTAAAATGGATCTTGATAAAACAAAAAAATGGATGTCACAAGGAGCTAAACCATCAGATAGAGTATTAATTTTTTTAAGTAAAATGGGCGTTGTAGAAAAGCCTGTAATTACAGAAAAAACAAAAAAACATTTACCAAAGAAAAAAACTCAGGAAAAATTAAAAGTGGCGAAAGAAGAGGGAGATTCAAAAAAACCTGCTCCAGATGTTAAAGCAGAAGAAAAACCTGCTCCAGATGT
>CETH01181591.1_pt1 | contig 10131 bp, 3 predicted proteins | sample 361461 | NCBI WGS metagenome assembly CETH01 (sample SAMEA2622695, study PRJEB7988) | marine metagenome | isolation source: saline water (ENVO:00002010), including
AAAATGACTATTAGATGGTCCAGAATTTATAAATGAACGATCAAAACCTCTAGTAGAAGGATTGTGTCCTACTCTAGGCCCTAAATCCCACTTGCCTGCCATAAAAGTTTGATAACCAGCATCTTGAAGTAATTCAGGAAGTAATGCCCAATTTTCACTAACACCAATGCCTCTCTCACCTCCTCTATAAAGCTCACCGCCAAAGATTGATTTTGTATTCTCTAATACTGCATCAGCCTCATAACTAGTCATCATTCTTGCCCGAGTAGTAAGGCAAGCTTCTGCCGTTCTAAAGTTAGTTAGCCTCATACCATTAAAAGCTAGAGTATCAAGATTAGGTGTAGAAATTTCACTGCCAAATGAACCTATATCACTATAGCCTAAATCATCTGCAACTATAAAAAGTATATTGGGCCTTCCATCAGAGATAATATTTTGGGATTGGTTTATTTCTGGCGAACATCCAGAAAAAATTAGAGTAAAAGACACTAAAACTATGCTTTTATAACTAGATAACATTATGCATTCCTTTGTTTAGAAAATGATTTAATTTAGATTAACTGATTAATAACGAAAAGTCTTACTATATTTAATAGAAAACTGGGAATAAGTAGAATTAAATCTTGAAAAATTATCGAGTGTATTAGCGTTATGGTCAAAAACAAGGTAAAGATTTTCGCCAGCTTCTCGATTGAATCTTAACCTTGTATTGAAACCTACATTAGATGATGTATCGTCATACTGTAATGAAGTATATAAATAAAGTCTATTTGTAAAATTATAGTTTGATGATATTTGAACTAATCGCGTTGTAAAATTACCATTGGGTAAATCAACATCATAGTTTTTTATACTACTAGATAAGAAAAACTTATTACTAGGTCTCCACCTAAGAGTTGCCTCTAAATCATTTCTTGTTCCATTATAGAATCCGCCTCCTTTTACAACTATCTTTGGAGAAAAGTTGCTGTTTTGAGAAAAGTCAGCTTCTATCTGCCACTCATCATAGCTGTGAGAACCAATTGGTACAATGACGCCTTTTGAAACCTCAAAAGGTTCAGTAAGAACTTCTGTAATTTTATTAAAAGCCACGCTGTAATTGTGACCAGATCTAGTAATTAATCTGATTGGTCTTATAAAACCATAATAACTTTCTAAATTGCCAGTTTGGTCATTATTATGTGATTGAGTACTAATAAACAACTCAGCACTTCTTATCCAAGGATGATTATCAAAATTCCTTCGATAACCACTCCACCACCTTACCCTTTTAAAGTCTTTTCGATTAACAAAGCCAAGAGCTGGGTTGTAGTTTTTTTCTACTACCTCATACTCAATTTTTCCTCTTATACCCTCTTCACCCTGAATTGCAAAGGTTACACCAAGTGTATCTTGATCTTGATCTACTCCTGGAGTATCTGTTGCTGTGTACCATATATCCCCTTCAACCCTTTTAGAAGGATAAATAGATGTATTTCTATATCTAAAATCAAGTCCAGCTACTTTGTTATCTAAATTAGATCTTGGATTACCACTAGTAAATAATAACCCTATATTTGACTCATCTAAAACATTCGCCATAACTCTTGCTACAAAAAGATCTGACTTATCAAGTGATTGATGACTGTCTTGTTGAACACCAAGCACTCCAATGTTCAAACGGCCAGATCTACCCGTAAGCTTTAAACCTGAGTTGATATCTATTGGCTGACCGGTAGCACTTAAACCAATTCTTCTTGTAAAAAAAGGATTTGCATTTCTATTCCACTGGTCATAATTGGCAAAGCTAAAAATATCCATATCTTGTAGAAAGAAGTTTCTTTTTTCAGGAAAAAAAAGTGAAAAACGGGTGAGATTAAGTTGTCGATCATCCACCTCAGTATCTGAAAAATCAGTATTTAGCGTTAATACACCTGTCAATGTTGGATTAAACTTATAAAAAATATCTGCTGATGGCTCAACTGAACTTTCATTTTTGTTCTTAGGAAAATCCTTATTTTGTTTTAAAGAAACAGAAGGAATAATATCTAATCCTAAACCTTGATTAATATCATTGAAGCCTTTAACAACACCAAAGCTATCTAAATTTGCATTGCGGTCAAATTCACTCCAAAAAACCCTCTCATTCTTTCGCCTAATTAATCTAACGAAATTAAAACCCCAATCAGGGTTACTAGGATCAAAATTGATAGATTTAAAAGGTATAGCTATTTCTGCAGACCAGCCCCATTCTGTTATTTGTGATTGAGCATACCAAATACCATTCCAGTTACTATTATTGGTAATTTTAGTGTCAAAAATGGATTCTTGTCTGGTACCTATTGCATTTAACCAAAAACTATAGCCAGAAGTCTTTTGATTAAAAGGATCAAGCCGAACACCTATGAGATCATCAGTAATAACGCCTGTATTGTGCGTCATTACTCTAGCAATAATTGCACTAGGATCAGAGTCTTCTAATCTAGCAGCAACATATAGAAAATCACTATCATAAGTAACATAAAATGTAGTTTTTTCAGTTGGCTCTGATAAGTAAGCAGGGTCTACCTGAATAAAATCATCAATAATGGTTGCACTATTCCAAACATCATCGTCAATAACACCATCAATAACTGGTGCAACCTCAGTTTTATAAATATTGGCTACCTTTAATGACTCATTTTGAGCAAAAACTGGTGAAATGAGAAAAAATAAAGTGGATAATTTAATTAATGTATTAAACTTAACAGCATAAAGTATATTTAAAAAATAACGGTGTGTATGTTCCATAAAAATAAAATAGTATATTTTGGTGTAATTTCCTGCTTCATTTTATCAGGTTTTGCTGCGCTATTATACCAAACTGCATGGATGAGACAATTCTCTGTTATCTTTGGTACTTCAGAATTAGCTGTTGCAACTATTCTTTCAGCCTATATGGCAGGACTTGCTCTAGGCGCCGAAATTGCAGGTCGATATGTTGAAAAAATAAGAAGACCTATTTTATTCTATGGCATTCTTGAAGCAGCAATAGCTATCAGTGCACTATGCGTTCCATTCTTAATGGGCTTAGCAAGTTTATTATATATTAATTTTCTGGGTGATCAGCCAGCACCAGGTGATGCAAGCGGTCTTGGTCAATCAATATTTTATCTTGTAGTCGCTTTTTTAGTTCTAATTATTCCAACAGGCTGTATGGGTGCAACTCTACCTTTGCTAACAAAATATGTAGTAAGAAGTGAAGATCAAATTGGACCAAGAGTTGGCATGCTGTATGCCATGAACACAGCTGGAGCAATTGGCGGAACAACTACCGCTGGATTTTTATTGCTTCCTTTAATTGGCTTATCAGGAACAATATGGGTTGGTGTAGGAATTAATTTTTTAGTTTTTCTTATAGCAGCAGCAATTGCTAGAGAAATAAAAACGCCAACTGAAGAAAAAATTATAGAGCCAATAAAGAATAATACTAATAATATCTTTAGTGATGCACCAAAATATAAGTGGATTTTACCTCTAATGTTGCTATCTGGCATGAATACTTTTACTTATGAAGTATTATGGACAAGATTATTAGGCCATATACTAGGAGGAAGCGTTGCTGCATTTTCAACTATGTTAGCCAGCTTCCTTTCAGGCATAGCAATTGGTAGCGCTATTGCATCTAGATTTTCAAAAATAAGAGAAAATTCGGTAAAAGTATTTATTTTTGTTCAATGTGCTATAGCAATAACCTCTATCTTTGTTTATCAATACTTTGATTATCTTAATCCAGGTATGGGGCTTAATAGCAATATTATTATCGCATTTAGTATTTTAATGCCGGCTACTTTATTTATTGGGGCTACTTTTCCACTAGCTGTCAGAATGCTAGCTGACAATGAGAGAGTGGCAGCTCAAGCCTCTGCAAAGGTTTATGCATGGAATACTTTTGGAGCCATCGCAGGTGCTGCAATAGCAGGGTTTTTCTTGATCCCATTACTTAAATATGAGGGCGCAATAAAGTTAGCAGTTAGTATCAATTTATTTATTGCTCTACTTACTTCTCTTATTATTCTTAAAGAAAAAAGATTATTAACCTCATCTATAGGTTTTATTTTTCTAATTTCCTTATTTTTATATAGACCAGATATGCCTGAAAATATTCTTAGAGCATCTTCAATTGTAGATAGAAGTGAAGGAGAAATTATCTATTATGATGTTGGCAGATCTGCTACGGTTATTGTTTTTGAAGAGGATGGTTTTTTAAACCTTAGAACAAATGGTTTGCCTGAAGCAGGTACTAATTTAAAAGGATCGCCACCATCAAAAAATAGTCAACAACTTCTAGCTACATTACCAGTATTAGCAAGACCTAATACATCTGAGATGTTAATAATTGGTTTTGGAGCTGGTGTTGCTGTTGAAGGTGTTCCATCTACTGTAAATAATATTGATGTTATTGAACTAGAGCCAAAGGTAATTGAGGCAAATAAAATTATTGGTAATAGCAGAGCCATAGACCCACTAAAAGATGATCGTATAAATATTATCACTAATGATGCTAGAAGTGCCCTAGCTTTAACATCAAAAAAATATGATGCAATTGTTTCACAGCCCTCTCACCCTTGGACTGCAGGAGCGTCTCATCTATATACTCGTGAATTTATGAATTTAGCTAAAGATCATCTAAATCCAGATGGTATTTTTTTACAGTGGATGAATAGTCAATTCTTAACTGAAGATCTCTTAAAGAGCCTTTGTGCAACTATGCTTGATGTTTATAGATTTGTAAGGGTGTATCAATGGGCACCTGAAGTTTTATTCTTTATAGGGTCACAGCAGCCAATCAATCCTGAATATAATATGAGTATCACAGGAAGACCTGTGATAGATGATCCAGTTCATTATCTTGAAAGAGGAATAGGATCTGTGGAAGACTTAGTAATAGCACTGAATATGGATCAAGAAAATATAAAAGAGTTTTCTAACGGGGCAAAGTTATTAACTGATAATATGAATCTTATGGCTACTGAATCTGGCCAAGCACAAGAAAGAGGAAAGGCTTTAAATTATAGAGATCTAGAAGATTTATTTTTACCCTATGACCCATTACTTCAAGATGAGAGCTTTCTTCATAATAATTTTCCTATTGATCTAGAATTCTCCTATATTGCAGAAAGACTAGAAAACACTGGATTTAGGCAAAGAGCAATTACTTTAGGTAATGCTTTAGAAGCAAAAAATCTAAGTCAATCTTTGCTAGTAATTGCATTAGGTATGCAAAGACAAGGTCAAATAGAAGAATCTCAAAATCTACTAAGAAGATCATTAGAGGCAGATCCAACAAATGAACAAGCTCGCTTTAATATAGTTAAGCCATGGTTAGATAAAATAAATGATCCAGATACGCCAGATTATATAAAAGAAACTGCTAGTCAAATCAGAGGTTCAGCTGCAGCTGTTATAAAAGGATGGGAAGCTGTTTTACAAGAAAATTATAATTTATTGGTGGATTCAGATGAATTGATTGCAACTACCAAAATAACTGACCAGTGGTATCTTGAATCAGTTAAGCTAAGAGCTGATTGGAGGATAAAAGTTAACAATCCTGAATACCAACCAGATCTTGCTAGAGAAGCAAGAAGAATCATTGATAATGCTATAGCAATTATTGATGATACAGAGCTTTATGGCTTAAGAATTTCAGCTGCTTATGTAGCTGAAGATATACCAGAAATACTAGAGACTTCAAGAAGGTTAATTTATATTATCAACGGTGAAATTAATCTAGTAAAAGATGGCCTGTATAATATTACTACTGAAATAATTGATCGAAAAATTATTCAAATTGAAGCGCTTAAAATTGTTTTAAATGAAATGATAATAAATCAAGATGTTGATACATATGATATTGATAGCATAACGAATAATTTAGATAATATTCTAGAAGAGCTTATAGATCTTAAGCTAATAGTTTAAATGTTTTATAAAAAACAAGTCATTAAAGATCTACTGCTAATTGGCGGAGGTCACAGCCATATAAAAGTTATAAAATCTTTTGGCATGAATCCAATACCAGGCGTTAGATTAACTTTGATTAATCCTGATATGTATTCACTTTATTCAGGTATGTTGCCTGGTATTATTTCTGGACATTATAGTTTTGATGATGCTCATATAGATCTTATTAAATTAACAAGTTATTCAAATTGTAGGTTTATAAAAGGCAAAGTTATAGGAATCCAGTCAGATAATAATAGAGTCATTATAGAAGGCCGGCCTCCTTTAACTTATGACCTTCTATCGATAAATTCAGGATCTAGTTCAAACTATAAAGAAATTGAAGATATTGATAGCATTGCAATACCAGTAAAACCAATTAATAGTTTTTTATCCCAATGGAAATATATTAAAAGCAAGATTAATAATTCAAAGAAAGATAGAAATATTGCAGTAATAGGAGGTGGAGCTGGAGGAGTAGAAATTATAACCGCAATGAGACATTCTTTAGGTGAAAAGAACAACCTAACTTTAATTACAAAAGAAAATAAAATCCTTTCAGGTTTCCCAAAAAAAACAATTAATTATTTTGAGGATCACTTAAAAAAAAATAGCATTGAATTAATTAAAAATATAGAAGTAATAAAAATAACCAAAGGAAAGGTTATTAGTAAAAAAGAAGAAGAGTTTCTATTTGATGATATTTTTCTGGTAGCACAGACTGCTGGTCCTCAATGGCTTAAGGAATCTAATTTAGACCTAAATGATGAAGGCTTCTTACTAGTTAATAATAAACTTCAATCATTAACAAAAGAAAATATTTTTGGATCAGGAGATATTATAAAGTTTGATAAATATAATCTTAAGAAAGCAGGAGTCTATGCTGTAAGACAGGGCGATACATTAAATAAAAATATTAGAAACTTCTTTAAAAAAAGAAATTTAAATAAATACAAGCCACAAAAAAACTTTTTATCGATTATCACAATGGGGGGTAAGAATGCTGTTGTATCTAAATACTCTCTATCATTCAAAGGAAAATGGGTATGGCATTGGAAAAATTATATTGATAAGAATTTTATTTCCAAATTTACCAACCTTTCTCTTATTGAGATGAAAAGTGATGAAAAAATTCCAAAGATATTTCTTACTGAGGAGGTTAAAAAGCTAAATGATGATATGAGATGTGGCGGTTGCGGTGCTAAAGCTGCTAAAGAAATACTTAATTCAGCACTTGATGGCCTAAATATTAAAAAAAGGAATGATGTTGTGATAGGTCTCGATAATCCTGATGATGCCTCAATTATAAAAACACCAAAAGGAAAATTATCTACTATTTCCTTAGATTTCTTTCCTCCTATGATCTCAGATCCATACTTATTTGGAAAAATAACTGCTCACCACTGTTTAAGTGATCTTTACGCAATGGGTGCTGAACCTCAATCAGCCATGGCAATTGCTTGCCTTCCTTTGTGGCCAGAGCACAAGATCTCTGAAGAACTAAAATCTATGTTATTAGGATCTATAGAAATATTTAATGAAGAAAATACTCAATTAGTTGGAGGTCATACAAGTGAAGCAAATGAGTGTATATATGGCTTTTCTGTTACTGGTTTAATTGATAAAGATGAGATTTTAGCTAAATCTAAATTAAAGAAAGGGGATATTTTAGTTTTAACTAAAGCTATTGGAACTGGAACTATCCTTGCAGCTAATATGAGAGCAAAAGCAAAAGGGTTATGGGTTGATAAAGCAATAGAATCTATGTTGATCTCAAACAAAAAGTCAGTTGAAATAATTAAGAAATATGGCGGTACTGCTTGTACTGATATTACTGGCTTTGGTTTAATTGGTCACTTACTAGAAATGCTTGAAAAAAATCAACTAACAGCTAATATTAATCTTGAAAATATTCCAATATTAGATGGAGCAGATGAAACTATTTCTAAAAAAATTATCTCAACATTACAAGATAAGAATGAAAAATTTTCTAGATATATAAAAAATTGTTCTAAATTTAATAAATCACCAAATTACAAATTACTTTTTGATCCACAAACAGCTGGTGGGATGTTAGCTGGAATTCCAAAAGATCATGTTGAAGACTGCTTAAACGATTTAACTAAAAATAACTACATAAATGCTAGAAAAATTGGAACCGTTGAAGAACAGACAAAAGTAAAAGAAAAAATATGTATTATAAAATAAAAAAATCCGCCCTAATTAAAAAAACTAGGGCGGATATATATTAGTATATAAAATTAAATACTAATCAAAGTACCGTTGGTATCTAACAAAAGACTCGCTTGGTCTATTCAGATTAACAGCTGCATTACCATTACCAGTAGAAAAAGAGCCATTAGAAGAATAAACTTCATTCGTAGCATTTCTAATACCAAAGGTAAGTGACCAATCTTCAGCCGCGCTGTTATATGTAGTGTTAAAGTTAACAACCCTATAAGCATCTTCTCTCATTAACATATGAGGTTCAAACTTAAATCTTTGAGCATCCATATACATATAATCAAGTCGAGAAGTAATATTACCACCTGAAACTAAAGGAATACGATGAGTTATACCAAACGTATAATTATTTTCAGGAGCGTAAGGAAGTACTGCTTCTGAAAGTGGAATACATGTCGTAGTAGGACAATTAGTCTTTGATACTAATGGTGTTGAAAGAGTGCTATCTGTATAACCCGGAGCATACCACAGGTATGTACCTGATTGCATAGCATTACCAGCTAGCGAATCAATCTTTGCATCTAATAGGCCGACAGTAGCATCAACACGAAGAGTATCACTCACAATCCATAATGCCTCTAATTCGGCACCAGTTAGAATACCCTTACCAACATTCTCAATACCAGTTCCCCCACTTGCTAATCCTGCTGGTCTAGCGTTGACCTGCATATCATCGTAGGTAGAATTAAATATCGCACCATTTAATCTTAAAGCACCGCCAAATAAATCAGCTTTAGCTCCAATCTCATAATTTGTTACGTATTCAGGTCTGAAAGCTGGCATAGGTTGAGGCATCCCTTCAGGGAAACGACTAGCAAAACCACCATCACGGAACCCTTTAGCAAAAGAGCCATAGATCATAGCAGTATCACTAATATCATAAACTAAGCTCAACATAGGATCGGTTTGCGTCCATTCAGCTGTACCCACTGCTTCTTCACAAATATCAGTAACCTTATCTCTTTCAATCCTTCCATCTCCATTTGAAGTTGGACCACCTGCTGGTTGAGGATTGTTTGCATTTGCAGGGCAATAGTCCCTATGAATAGTTACATCAAATGTTTTCTTATCAGTAGTTGTTCTAAGTCCGCCAGTTAAGTGAAGCCTATCTGAAATATGATAGGTTAACTGAGTAAAAAGAGCATTAGAGGTATTATCGATGTCTCGGGCAATACGCTGGAATTTTAAACCGCCCACTCCATCGTGCACTGCGTTCATACCACTAGCTCCAGTATAAACAGTACCTGGATGATAGCTCGTGTTTTGCTTACGGCCTTGAACCACCCACAAGCCATTTACACCAATTAATGATACGACCTCAGTACCTGTTTCTTTAAACAGATATGCACCAGCTGTGTAATCCAACCTGCCATCCATTGCTTGGCCAGTCAACTGGAACTCTTGAGATCTTCCATCTTGGTGGAAATCATCATTAATATTAGAAAATATTGGGAGTGGGCTATAATCATGATCATTCATAAAGCTTGATTTAAAGCCACGATAAGCTGTAATCGACCTTAATGTACCATATGCAGTCTCTGTTTCTACTGTTAAGGCGCTGCCATAGGTAGTTAACCAATTTTCAGGTGTATAATCCACATTACCATTCACATCATAATAAATGGCACCTGTTTCATAAACATCTACACCAGGATTATTTGCTTCACCATAACAAAGTTTGTTTGTGTTTCTTCCCTCTGCTGTTGCACAAGCTGCAACTCCTGAAAAAGATGCGCCGCCCATAGGTGTTGAAACATTCCACCAGTTACCTTGCATCAAGACAGAAACAAATTCGCCTGTCGTAGTACCATCAGCACTATAAAGCGCTGCTGGAACTAAAGGAGCTGGGGCCGCCTTATTATGAGACCAATCTCCAGTAAGATTAACTCTTAAACTATCTGAAGGAGAAAATTCTAACTGGGCACG
>CETH01136752.1_pt1 | contig 10124 bp, 9 predicted proteins | sample 361461 | NCBI WGS metagenome assembly CETH01 (sample SAMEA2622695, study PRJEB7988) | marine metagenome | isolation source: saline water (ENVO:00002010), including
TTTGGGTGAAAGACAGCTATGAGCGAAATTAATACCACCAACGAACTTTTTTTCGAACGTACCGAGATGGACAGAAATCGAATCGAATCTGTCGTATCACACTCGTTGGATGGAACCGATGACGGTGAACTCTATTTGGAATATTCTCAATCTGAGAGCCTATCTTTCGATGACGGCAGGCTGAAAAGCGCGTCATTCGATACCACCCAAGGCTTCGGTCTGCGCGGTGTGTCGGGGGAAACGACTGGCTATGCTCATGCGTCGGAGCTCTCGGAAGCTGCAGTCACGCGCGCGGGTAACACAGTTCGAGCCGTCCGGTCCGGACACACCGGAACCGCTGACGTCTCACCACAAGCGACCAATACAAAACTATATATGGATACCAATCCGCTCGGCGAGACCGATTTCTCCGAGAAGGTCAAACTATTGGAAGACATGAACGACTATGCGCGGTCCCTCGACGACAGTGTGACCCAATTCTCCGCATCGATTTCGGGGGAATGGCAAGCCGTTGAGATCATCCGCCCCGATGGAGAAAGCCGCGGAGATATCAGGCCCTTAGTCCGGGTTAACGTCTCAGTAGTATGCACCCAGAACGATCGTATGGAAGCGGGGTCATACGGAACCGGCGGACGTACAGGCTATACAGCCTTCATCTCGGAAGACGCCTGGAAAGCCAACATTGATGAAGCTTTCCGCCAAGCACAGGCAAACCTTAATTCGGTACCTGCGCCGGCCGGCGAAATGGACGTTGTCCTCGGGCCTGGTTGGCCCGGTATTTTGCTTCACGAAGCGATCGGTCACGGTCTCGAAGGGGACTTCAACCGCAAGGGAACAAGTGCTTTTGCCGGTCTAATGGGTGAACGGGTAGCCTCGTCAGGAGTCACCGTGGTAGATGACGGGACGATCGCTGAGCGACGTGGATCTATCTCCATAGACGACGAAGGTACACCGACGACGAGCACTGTTCTGATCGAGAACGGCATCCTCACAGGTTACATGCAAGACCGTCTTAACGCACGACTGATGGGCGTCTCTCCCACCGGTAATGGGCGCCGTGAAAGTTTTGCTCATTGTCCAATGCCCCGAATGACGAACACTTACATGCACTCTGGTAATTTTGATCCTGAGGAAATCCTCAAGTCGGTCAAAAAGGGCCTTTACGCCGTCAACTTCGGCGGTGGGCAGGTTGATATAACTTCAGGTAAATTCGTTTTCTCCGCCTCGGAAGCCTATCTGATAGAAGATGGCAAAGTCGGCACAGCGGTCAAGGGTGCAACTATCATAGGAAACGGACCCGATGTGTTAACCCGCGTTAAGATGATTGGGAACGACATGCAACTGGATCCTGGTGTCGGCACCTGCGGCAAGGATGGTCAAGGCGTTCCGGTTGGTGTTGGTCAACCAACCCTAATGGTGGAAAATTTGACCATTGGAGGCACTGCCACTTAGAAGTGGCACCTTCAGACTATTGTTCTAAAACGTGTTTAATCTCGCGTGGAGAATAGCGCTTAGTTGATAACCTTGCGTGAGCGATGCGGCTTTTTTCTTCAGTTTGCAGCCATCTCAGTAGGCAAATTCAGCATAGATTGGATCAACACTCTCCTGCCACTGCGCCTCATATAGGTTTAGTAGTTCTTCTGAGGCGGGATATCCACGTTTCGCGATTTCCCATAAAGTTACTAAAAAACCGGTCTCATCTTCACCGCTCCGGTCAAGAACACCCCGACGTTTCAATCCAGCCTCAGCAATATCGAGTACCTGCAGAGCAACGTCTTGCACTGAGCCACCTCGGAACTCGGTACGCAAACCTTGGCGTGGCACCTCGACGCGGAGATAATTGTGCTCTTCCAACGTCCAGTCTTTTACTAGATCCCAGGCTGCCATCTGGCAGTCCGCATCGTACAATAGCCCGACCCACATAGCCGGTAGGGCACAGAGCCTGCGCCAGGGGCCGCCATCTGCTCCCCGCATCTCAAGGAATCTTTTCAACCGGACTTCTGGGAAAATTGTCGTCAAGTGATCAGACCAGTCGTTTAAAGTGGGCATTTCGCCCGGCCGTCCTGGGAGTTTTCCATCCAAAAAATCTCGAAAAGATTGCCCGGACACATCGATATATTTACCGTCGCGGAAAATGAAATACATCGGGACATCAAGCGCGTATTCGACATAGCGCTCAAACCCCATACCTTCCTCGAATACAAAGGGCAGAATGCCACAGCGATCTGGGTCGGTATCTTCCCACAAGTGACTCCTATATGATTGGTAACCACTGGGTGCTCCGTCAACGAACGGAGAATTCGCAAATAGCGCCGTTGCAACAGGCTGAAGCGCCAGGGAAGAACGAAATTTCTCAACCATGTCGGATTCAGATTCGAAGTCTAGGTTAACTTGAACCGTGCATGAGCGTAGCATCATGTCTAGACCCAGATTGCCCTTCTTGGGCATGTACTCACGCATAATCTTATAACGCCCCTTTGGCATCCAAGAGATTTCCTCGCGTTTCCACTTCGGAATAAAACCTGCGCCTAACATGCCGACACCCAGCTCGCCAGCGATCTTCTTAACCTGGGCTAAATGAGTGTGTACCTCATCGCAGGTTTGATGAATGTCTTCGAGGGGGGCACCAGAGAGTTCTAGTTGGCCTCCCGGTTCGAGCGAGATATTACAATTGTTCATCGTCAATGCGATGGGATTACCGTTCTCCAATATCGGTTCCCAGCCAAACTGTATAAGACCCTCAAGAAATTTTCTTATACCCCAGTCACCTTCATAGGGGACTGGTTCCAGCGTATCGAGCTTGAACACGAATTTTTCGTGCTCCGTTCCGATCCTCCAACTCTCGCGGGGCTTATTTCCCGCTTCAAGGTGTTCTACCAACTGCCGATAGTCGAAAATCGGTTCAGATATTCCTGCCAGTGGTGTCGACATTAGCGTTCGTCCGTCTCTTATTAATTTGGCCTAACAGTCCTTCTTCTCGACATAACCCGAAAAAGATCGGCTGTCGCCACATTCGACCACGTCCTAATCGGACCAATCGCCCAGATGGTTTTGCCAGCATACCAGCGCCGCTGCTGCCGCTGTATCCGCACGGAGAATACGAGCTCCTAAACGGACTGGCGTAACAAAGGGCAGTTTAGCAAGTCCGTCAAGCTCGGATTGGCTGAACCCACCCTCGGGCCCAGTCATCACAGCCCATGCTCCACCGGGTTCTACTTTCGACAGCGTTTCTGGTGCCGGGGATACATCGCCGACCTCAGCGCATAGAATAATTCGCCTTGCCGGGTCCCAGTGTTCTAGCAATTTGGGTAACGATATCGGCTCATCTACGACGGGTACATTCAGACGGGTGGACTGCTCCGACGCCTCAACCGCATACCACCGCAGCCGAGCTGTGTTTACCCGTCGGACCTCGGAACGTTCTGTAAGTACCGGACAAATACGCCCTACGCCAAGCTCTGTTGACATACGCGCGATGTTATTGGTCGCTGCCGACTTTACCGGCGCAAACAATAGCCATACATCTGGTGGCATCCGCTGCGGTCTTAGATGCTGGCCGGCGATCATCATGCTGCGCGATTTTCCTTCATAAGAGAGCTGCGCCAACCATTCGCCATGACGGCCATTGAACAAGGTAACCATGTCACCGTCCTTGCGGCGCATCACCCTTTGCAAGTAGTGATGCTGCTCCGGCGTTGTCGGAACTGCATGATTGACTCTCAGGTCGTATTCCACAAAAAGGCGTACACGAGTCCGATCATCTGTATTTGCCGGATATTTTTTTTCTTCCATCATTGAGATATTGGCACAGAAATAACGAATCCGGGCACAGCTTTCACATAGAAAAAGCTGAGATTGCCGGATGTGGTGATTCAGTTAACAACACTTGTGTTATATTGTTCTTCGATGACTATGCCCTCTCCGAGTGACATTCCCCGCGGCGGCTGGGTCGACAGTTTGATGCCACGATGCAGCCGACCGTTTATCAGACTTTCGAGGTTTGACCGGCCGATCGGTACGTGGCTTCTGCTATTCCCGTGCTGGTGGTCAATTGCGATGGCGTCGATAGAACCATCCCACTGGTATCTGTATACCCTTTTCGGATTTGGCGCATTACTGATGAGAGGCGCTGGTTGCACTTGGAATGATATTCTCGACCGTCACATAGATGCCCAGGTCTCGCGTACCCGCGACCGTCCGCTGCCGGCCGGCGAAATTACGTTAAGATGCGCCTTAATCTGGTTATTTGTCCAACTGACGATTAGCGCCGTAATTCTTTTTTCATTTAATTCCCTCGCGATCTGGATAGGCATCGCATCTCTCTCGCTTCTAGTTATTTATCCATTGGCAAAGAGATTTACGTTCTGGCCACAAGTAGTCCTCGGTCTTGCCTTCAACTGGGGAGCGTTGTTGGCTTGGGCTGCAGTGATAGGGGAAATGCACTTACCGGCTGTGATTATATACCTCGGTGGCATATTCTGGACTCTGGGATACGATACCATTTACGCCCATCAGGATCGCCCGGACGATATGATCGTGGGCGTAAAATCATCTGCGCGCGCGCTCGGACTATTGGCATCAAAACCATGGCTTACAGCTTTCTATTTGATAGCCGCTACGCTTTTTGGGGGAGCGGGCTATCTGGTAGGACTCGGTTTGATCTTCTGGATAGGACTGACCCTCGGGACCCTACAATTGTTATGGCAGATCCTAGATGTTGATCTAGACACACCCAAAGATTGCTTATCTAAGTTCAAATCAAATCGTCTATTCGGATGGGCATTGCTTACTGGCATTATTGGTGGGCAGCTATATTGATACATAGTTGACTGCTTTAACCTTCAGCGGGCTGTCCACTGGCCCTCTTCCTGTGGAAAATAAAAATGGTTCTCTTCAGAGGTTTCCATTTAGCAAAATCATGCATGTTAAAAGGCCATAGAGGGTTATAATTTGGGCATTTTACGGAATTTCCCAGCCTAAATTCTTAGAACCTAGGACTAGGACATTAACCCTTAGCTTTTCACATCTAAATGGTCGGGGTTAAGGAGTTCAGAAAAGGCTTCCATTTCCGTTCTGACGCTACTCAAAGCCTGCTTCTCCATCAAACGATATAGTCTGAGTGCCTCGTGACCATAATCCGTCACACGCGCACCACCGCCGCCGCGCCCGCCACTTGCGGTTTCGACCAATGGTTGGCGGAATGCACCATTCATTGTCTCAACCAGCGTCCACGCGCGGCGGTAGGACATACTCATTTTACGCGCAGCCGCAGAGATCGAGCCGGTCTCCTCTATCAACTGCAGCAATTCAGCCTTGCCTGGACCAATAGTAGTAGTTTTTCCAAGCAGGACTCGAACGTGTGGGGAGGGAATTTGCGGTCTCATGTCAATGTTCTCCTCCCAGAACGGCGCACCATCAGGGCTTCTGCCGCCAGCAGGTCGCTGGGCCGGTTGATATTAAAAAATGGGTCTTCTGGCTCAGCGGCAAATTCGACCCGCGCCTGCTTGTATCTGATTGTCCAATCATCAACTTTGCGAAGCCCTTCCTCTTCCACCGCGAAGCGAAGCTCTGTCGCAAGGCGTACGGGCCATAATGCGAAGACGGGATGATGTCTACCGTCCGATGACGCGCATGCCATATCAGCACCCCGAACCCCAACTTCATTTAGTAATCGTGCCACCAAATCATCCGGTATAAACGGAGCGTCGCAGGCAAAGCTGGCGACCCATGCGCATTCCGGAGCAGACTTTTCTGCCCACTCTAGACCGGTAAGCAACCCAGCCAACGGGCCAGCGTATCCAGGGATCACATCCTTGGCTATAGGTAGTTCTCGGTCAATAAAGAGTGCTGGATTGCTGTTGGTATTAAGAACCATTGGCCCGACCTGATGACGCGCGATCTCGATCACATGCTGTAGCAATGTGTGTCCCGCTAACTTCATCAGGCACTTTTCGCCGCCACCCATACGTCTTGATTTTCCACCAGCAAGTATTACCCCGCAGATATCGTCTTTAGGCTGCATTTTCAGCCAGACTTTCTAGCGTCATTGGATCAGTGCCGAGCAAATTACTTAGCAATTGCCCACCTGCGGCTGTAAGCGCGTCGAAATCATTCTGCCATCGATCAGGTACATCTTCGGGCATAGTTCGAGGCGCAGACACTAAATTTTCAATATCGGTAGTTCGCTGGGTAATCCTGCATTGCAACAGACCCTCCGCGAGGTTCAGATATTCATTGTGGAAATAGTCATTACATAACGCATAAAAGAAACTCACACGTCGGACTTCTTCGGCGGCGAGCGCAGTGAACCGATCTAAATTGCCAAATGCTCTCAGCCTCGCGCCTGCATCGCCGGAGAAGACAAGCGTGCCCGACGCATCGCGCAATGGAGATGCGAGCGCGAGCATTGCCGACAAATGCTGATCAAAACGAGGCAAAAGTGAGACCGACTGCCCTACATAGGCAATAATGCGGTCGCGCTTATATCTCTTGATGCGCAAATACACCCCGGGCTCACAAAGCCTTTCGAATATCAGTGGGTCCGCGGGGATGCATTCCGCTCCAAATGGGCCTTGCCAATTCAGGGAGACGGTCACGTGTCAGCCGCCGCCGCTTTGCGTCGTAGCTGCGCAGGCTCTTCTGCCGCAGCCTCTGAATTGGTGTCATAAATTATACGCTGCTCTCCCGACAGGGCGACGAACCGCTTGCCCCGGGCCCGTCCTATAAGAGTAAGCCCAGCCTTTCTGGCAAGTTCGACCCCCCACGCAGTAAAACCCGACCTCGAGATCAGTATTGGAATGTTCATCTGCACCGTCTTGATTACCATTTCGCTGGTTAGCCGACCGGTGGTGTAGAAAATTTTGCCGTCCGCTGAAATACCGTTGAGATACATATAGCCTGCAATCTTATCAACAGCGTTATGACGGCCCACGTCCTCCATATAGATAAGTGGGCGGTCGGTATCACACAAGACGCACCCGTGGATACCCCCCGCTTCGGTGTATAAACTGGGGGTGCTGTTGATCGCCGCCGTCAGAGCATAGAGCCAAGAGGTATGTACTTTTGCCTCCGGATTGAGAATAGTATCTTCGAAGGTTTCCAAAATATCACCAAATATCGTCCCTAACGCGCATCCAGAAGTTCGCGTCTGCCTAGCCAGTTTCTCCTCAAAATCGGTCTCTTGCTCGGTTCGAACGACCACTGCTTCGGCTATTTCATCGTATTCTATATCGGTGATTCTATCATCAGGCCTCAGCATGTTCTGATTGATCAGGTATCCGACGGCGAGGCATTCGGGAAAATCGCCAACCGTCATGAGGGTCACGATCTCGCGATTGTTCAAGTAAAGCGCCAGCGGTCGTTCGACCGGGACAGAGGTCTCTATTCTCTGTCCACCCTGATCTATCCCAGCGACCTTCTCCGTCAAACTCGGGTTTTTTGGATCCGGGCGGACCAAAAAGTCTGAAATACGTGACATTCACAAAGTATGATAGTGTTCGCGATCTCACACAATATTGTTGAATATCCTTTTTTCTGGTTTTGGGCTAAGCATGTAGAATGAAATAGCTCACGCTGAAAAAGTTATTTTGCATTTCTGTTTCACGTTATTTCACATAGCCGAAATCCGACCTTCTCTGACCCTACCTAACTTATAGGTTTAAATCCGATCATCGATTTAGAACCGGTCCCACATCAGTATTGTCAGTATGAAATTGAAATTATTAAAGCACCGGTTCTCAAATGTTAACGGCCGAGATGGCCGCACTTGCTTTTTCCCTTGTCAGCCAATCAGAATCTTTGACAAGTCTCGCCGGTAAGCTTTGATACCAATCTTCTGCGCCTTTTCTTTCGGGTCAAAGAAGCGTTATAGTCTAGCGTGAATAACGCAATCCGATGTAATATCCGGTTTGGACTCTCCAGAAGATGAAAACAGACCTAAATGTCATAGAAAGACCGTTAGTTGATCCTTATGATCGACACGTTAGTTATTTAAGAGTATCGGTCACTGATCGCTGCGATTTTCGCTGCGTATACTGCATGTCTGAAAATATGTCCTTCTTGCCGAAGACGGACGTTCTTAGCTTAGAAGAGCTGGACCGTCTCTGCAGCGCATTTATCACTCGCGGTGTGCGTAAGCTCCGAATTTCCGGTGGTGAACCGCTCGTCCGGCGCGATATAATGTGGTTGTTCGAACGCCTTGGCCGCAACCTTGACACCGGCGCGCTAGACGAACTTACTCTTACCACAAATGCGAGCCAGCTCGAACGCCACGCAAGGGGACTTTTTGACGCCGGGGTCCGCCGTATTAATGTCTCGTTGGATACCCTGAACCCCCAAACGTTCGAGAAAATAACCCGTTGGGGAAAGCTGGATCAAGTATTAGGCGGTATCGATGCCGCTGTCGACGCCGGTCACCGTATCAAGATAAACGCAGTCGCGTTGAGGGGCGTTAATGACGTTGAAATTCACGATATGGTCTCTTGGTGCGGCGAACGTAACTTTGACCTCACCTTCATCGAAGTTATGCCTTTGGGTGAAATAGGGGGTAACGTCCGGCTCGACCAGTACTGGCCTTTGTCGATGGTTCGTTCCGAACTTAAAAAGCGTTGGACGCTAGAGGATATCGACTATACGACTGGCGGCCCCGCCCGTTACGTGAGGGTCGGGGAAACAGGTGGACGTATCGGTTTCATCACGCCGATGACCCATAATTTCTGCGAAACGTGTAATAGAGTCCGGGTGACCTGCACCGGGACGCTTTTCATGTGCCTTGGTCAGGAAGATGCCACTGATTTGCGTGCACCTCTTCGCGACGAGGATGAAGAGGAATTGATGCGCGCCTTGGACGCTGCTATCGCACGCAAGCCAAAAGGCCACGATTTTATCATTGATCGACGACGCGCCACCCCCGCCGTCTCCAGGCATATGAGCGTCACTGGCGGCTGATACAACCATAGATTTTTGCTGACTGGCTGCCTTCATGAATTTCCCTAACGGACAAAAATATGGGTCCACTCCTAGCGGTGTGAACTCGCTCAGCCGCCGAGGGGCAGAAACGGTTTTTCACCCGTACTCGAACGCCGTCGTAAACCAGTCGGAAGGGCCATTAGTCATGACACGCGGCGAAGGTGTATACGTTTGGGACGAAGACGGAGAAAAATACCTTGAAGGCATGTCTGGCCTCTGGTGCGCATCTCTTGGATTTAGCGAACGGCGGCTCGCAGAAGCAGCGAGCCAACAGATGAGTAAACTGCCATTTTATCATGGATTTAGCCAAAAAAGTCATCCACCGCAGATCGAGCTTGCTGAACGGTTGCTCGCCCTAGCACCGGTACCAATGTCAAAAGTATTCTACTGTAATTCCGGTTCGGAAGCCGCAGATACTGCGGTGAAAATGATCTGGTATATGAACAACGCAATGGGCCGGCCAGAAAAGAAAAAAATAATTAGCCGTTTCAAAGCCTATCACGGCGTTACGATCGCCGCAGCTAGCATTACAGGAGTACCCATTAATCATAAGGCATTTGACACACCACTCGACGGATTTTTGCATACCGAAATGCCACATTTTTATCACTTAGGCGCGGAGGGGGAGTCGGAAGAGGAATTTGCGTCCCGGTGTGCCTACAACCTCGAAAAACTAATCGAGGAGGAAGGGCCTCATACTGTCGCGGCCTTTTTCGCCGAACCGGTGATGGGCGCGGGAGGGGTAATCGTGCCACCAGCGACTTATTTCGAAAAGATCCAACTTGTACTAAAAAAACACGATGTCTTGCTGGTAGCAGATGAAGTGATTTGCGGCTTTGGCCGCACGGGTAAGATGTGGGGTAGCCAAACGCTTGGTTTGAACCCGGATATTCTAACCTGCGCCAAGGCACTTACATCCGGCTATCTGCCAATCTCGGCTTTGATGGTCAACGATCGAGTTTTCGATTCCATTGCGCCCGAGACCGATAATATGGGAGTTTTCGGACACGGTTACACCTATTCCGGTCACCCGGTCCCAGCCGCGGTTGCAATAGAGACACTAAAAATATACGAGGAAATGGACCTGATCTCCCAAGTAAAAGCCCGAAGCACAGCTTTCCTTAAACGCCTACATAGTTTTAAAGACCACCCTCTAG
>CETH01165909.1_pt1 | contig 10118 bp, 9 predicted proteins | sample 361461 | NCBI WGS metagenome assembly CETH01 (sample SAMEA2622695, study PRJEB7988) | marine metagenome | isolation source: saline water (ENVO:00002010), including
TGAAAATTTTAGGAATAGGAAACGCAATAGTAGATGTCATTTGTAAAGTTGATGACGATTTTATTTCTCAAAATAATCTTACCAAAAGTACTATGAAATTGTTTTTTGATGAAAATGAATTTAAAAATTTATTAAAAAGTCTTAAAATTGAAAAAACTGTTTCAGGAGGATCAGTAGCAAACTCAATAGTTGGTATATCTCAGCTTGGTGATGAAGTTGGCTTTATAGGTAAAATTTCTGATGATGAATTTGGTAGAGATTATGAGGAAGGATTAAAAAAAGAAAATGTAAAATACTTTTATTCTAAAAAGAGAGAAAAATTACCAACTGGTACATGTTTAATATTAGTAACACCAGATTCGGAGAGAACTATGTGCACTTTCTTAGGTACTGCAGGCAAAATTAATGAAAACGATGTTAGTTCTGATGCAATTAAAAAAAGTGAAATAATATTTTTAGAAGGTTACCTTTGGGATGAAGGAGAGCCCAAGAAAGCTTTTGATAAAGCTATAAATAATGCAAATAAAGTTGCAATGTCACTCTCAGATTTATTTTGTGTTGATAGACATAAGCCCCATTTTTTAAACTTAGTTAAGAACAAACTTGATGTAACTTTTGCAAATGAACAGGAAATTACCTCCTTAATTGACGCAAAAAATTTTGATGAAGTTATAAACTTTTCAAAACAGATTAATAAATTAGTAATTGTAACTAGAGGAGAAAGAGGTTCAATAGCAATTAATGGTAATGATGTTGTTGAAAGTGGTATACAAAAAAATCTCAAACTTATTGACCTTACAGGCGCAGGTGATCTTTTTGCTGCTGGATTTTTACATGGGTACATCAATAAATTATCTATAAAAGAGTGTCTCGAAAAAGGGACTGAAATGTCATCAAGGGTAATACAACAAATTGGAGCAAGACTTTAAATTTAATTTTTCTTTCTTTTAAAACTACCCTTGCCCTTTTTGGGTTTCACTATTTTTGGTTTGTACTTTTTGGTAAATAAGTCTTTGGCCATAGGATTTTTCTTATTTAATTTGATAACCATTTTTTTCACTTATTATAAAATCATTATCATTAAACTTGTTTAGAATTTTTTTTCTTAATCTATAAATATGAGTTTCTACAGTATGAGTTTCTATGTCAGTTTGATAGCTCCACACTTTTTTTTGTAATTCATCAACACTTACTGGTTTGTCTGATTTAGACAAATAAATAATTGTATTTATCTCTTTTTCAGTCAACTTAAGCTTTGTATTTTTTTTTAACATTTCTCTTGAATTTAAATTAATAGTGTAATTGTTTACTTTAACCTCAGATTGGCTATTAAATTGCAACTTTAGAAATTCAATGTTTATTTTTTCAACTAATTTAAAAATATTAATTGGTAAATTATCTAAAATAAATTGATTACCAAAATTTAGGTATTTTTTATTTGATATGATTAAATAATTATTTAAATTCTCTAATTGTCCATTCAAAGAATCTTCATTATCAACATAGGTAATTATAAAATTTAAATCTAAACTAAGTTCTTCAAGAATTTGATATAATTCATTAAACTTATATATTATTAAATTTTGATTACTCACGAAAAATAGAATATGACAATTTTTGTTAAAAATAAACATACTCTTCATATAGGAGAATTTGAGTTCAAGTGTTGTATTGGAAAAAAAGGTTCAACAAAGAACAAAAATGAAGGAGATAAAAAAACACCAAAAGGTAGTTTTAAAATTGAAAATCTTTATTTTAGGAAAGACCGTAAAGAAAAACCCTTAACCTTACTAAAATGTATTAATATTACAAAAAATATGGGTTGGTGTGATGATATTCGCTTTCCAAAAAAATATAATAAACTTATAAAAATTCAAAAAAAAATTAGACATGAAAAATTGATGAGAAAAGACAACAAATATGATTTTTTAATTCCAATTAAATACAACTTTAAAAAACCTGTAATTGGGATGGGTAGTTGTATTTTTATTCACCTAACAAAGGATTATAAACCTACAGCTGGTTGCGTTGCTTTAAAAGAAAAAGATTTTTTAATCATGCTTAAACTGATTAAAAAAGATTCTAAAATAAAAATTTTTTAAGATCTTGGACCAAATATACTAGATCCAACTCTAACATATGTTGATAAATTTTTAGCAGCGATTAAGTAATCTGAGGACATGCCCATACTTAATTCAGTAAGGCCTAAATCTTTATTTAACTTTTTCATTTCTACAAAATAATTCTCTGGGTCAATATTTGCAGGAGGAATACACATCAAACCAATTAGATTTAAATCAATTTTTTTACAGTAAACAACCAACTGATCAAGTTCATTTTTGTTAATTCCTGATTTTTGATTTTCATTCCCAATATTGACTTGTAAAAAAATTTTAATTTTTTTTTTTATTTTATTTTGTTCATCAGCAATTTTTTTTGCAAGCTTTTCACTGTCAACAGAATGAATATAGTCAAATAATTTTACTGCAAATTTAACTTTATTTGTTTGTAATTTGCCAATCATATGTAGTTTAATATCATAATTTCTTTTTTTTACTTCTGTCCATTTTTCAACTGCTTCCTGAACTTTATTTTCACCAAAATCTTTATGACCATGCTCTATTAAGGGTAATATTTGATTAATTTTAAATGTCTTAGAAACTGCTATAATTTTTGGATAATCTTTAATTTTTAGTTCATCAATATTAGCTTTGATATTATTTTTAATATCTAATAGATTTTTAACAGTACTATGCATAAATATATTCCAAGAAAATATTACTTTATTAGTAAATTTGATACAAAAAATCTAGATAAACAGACAAGAGATACTGGCATAATTTTAAGGAATTATAATTTAAAAAATGAGCTCACTACTATTATTAAGCTTAAAAAATACTGTAAACAAAAAGGTTATAAATTTTATCTATCAAACAACGTTAAACTTGCTATTAATTTAAGTCTCGATGGAGCTTACATTCCCTCCTTTAATAAAAATTTAAAACATCTCTCTTTTTCAAGAAAAAAAAAATTTTTAATCATTGGCTCAGCTCACAATAATATTGAGATTAAAGTCAAAGAAAAACAAGGAGTTAAAATTATTTTTTTATCTTCAATTTTTAAAAAAAATAAAAATTATTTAGGTATTAATAAATTTAAATTATTATCAAATTTAACTTATAGGAAAATTATAGCTCTTGGTGGTATTTCAAATAAAAATTTGAAAAAATTAAAATTGCTTGAATGCTTTGGATTTGCTGGAATTTCATACTTCCAAAAAAAAACGGCCCCGAAGGGCCGTTTATAAAATTAAACTTCGTGTTAATTAAAACGCGAATGCAACTGATATTTCTTTTCTTGAATAATCAGTTCCTGCAGTTCCTGCAACTGAATCAGTTTGGTTCAATACTGCCGCAAACGTCATTCCACCCATTGTGTATGACGCTGAAACACCTGAACTTTCTTCATCAGATTTTGAAGCAGCTTCGAAATCAACAGTAGATGTACCATAAGATACACTAGTGTTTTCATTTATAGCTAATGAAATAGCCATACCTAGTCTGTCTTCATCAGCAGAAGCGTTATCAATTGAAGATTTTTGGATACCTACAGTTGCCATACCAGCAGTGTATTTAGCCCAAACAGTATCATGGTCAACTTCAACAGTAGCTGATGAAACTGCTTTACCAACACCGTAACCTACTTGTAAACCATCCATTAAATCGTCAGCAATTAATACTACTGAGTTAGATGTTCCAAGTTGCTCTTTAGCGTATGAAGCTGAAATAGTCATACCCATAGCAGATACTTCATAACCAAAAGCGTTTGAAGAGTTAACACCTACAACACCATTGTCATCGCCATCAACATCATCCCAAACTTCTTCACCAGCAGTTGGCATAACGTCATCAAATTTATCTATACCAGCTAAAGCTGTTGAGTTCATGAAGTGTAACGTTCCACTGTCACCCATATCTAATGATACATGTGATGTAGAGAACGCAGCATTAGTCATTGTATAACCAGTGCTTACTGTGAAACCATTGTCTAATTCACCTGAACCAGAAAATGAAATTCCTTTTGAATTACTGTAAGGAGCTCCAGTTGATCTTTCTTCACCGTTAGAAGCGTAAGTCACTTTTGCAGAACCACTTACACTCATGCTTCCTGCGAAAGCTGAAGTAGCAACTAGAGAGCCTGCTAATGCAGTCAATCCAATTTTTGTCATTTTGTTCATATTTACTCCTATTTGTTTTATAATTATAAACAGGTGATAATTATCATTTTTATTAAAAAATATGGGCTAATATTTACCCATATGTTCTATTTTTTACATAGTGTTGTAAATTTGCAACATATTTAAGCCCTCATTTTACTGTTTTATTTGATTAAAAAGTATTTGTTATTCTTTAGGAAATTGTTGTTATATATGGTTGTTTTAATATGACATATCTTATTAAATTTTCGGGCATAATTCTCAAAATTTCGTTCCTGTTGATATTATTAATTAAGTTGAATTCATGTGGCTTTTATAGACCTGTAAGCGCTAAAGATTATCCTCCTGAACCTGAAAAAAGGGTTCAAAAAAATCTTCAAGAGGGAAGAGGTTTCACGATAATGGGAGCTATGAATAATAATAAAGGTGGTGACTTTGATTTTGCTACCTCAAACGAGATGTGGAGAGCTAGCCTAGATATTTTAGACTTTATGCCACTAACCTCAGCAGATTACGGTGGCGGACTAATAATTACAGACTGGTACAGTGATCAAGGGAACCTTGATGACTCGATTAAAATATCTATAAGATTTTTATCAAATGAGATTAGATCAGATGCTTTGAAAATTAAAGTGTTCAGTAAACAATGTGAAATTTCAGCTAACTGTAAAGTTTCTCAAAGCAATCCAAAAATAGAGAATGAACTTAAAGTTGCAATCTTAAAAAAAGCTGCGAAATATAAAAAGGATATTGTTGACTCCACTCCTAAAAGACCGTTGAACACAATACTTGCTCCTGGCGAAAAAAATTAATTATTATTAAAAAGAGTTTTTGTGGAAAGATATAATTTTAAAATTATTGAAAAAAAATGGCAAACATATTGGAAGGACCAAAAATCCTTTAAAGCCGAAGAAAATAATAAGGACAAATTTTATTGTTTAGAAATGTTTCCTTATCCCTCGGGAAAGATTCATATGGGACATGTAAGAAATTATACAATAGGAGATGTTCTTGCAAGATATAAGAGTTTAAAAGGATTTAATGTTCTTCATCCAATGGGATGGGACTCGTTCGGAATGCCAGCAGAAAATGCAGCAAAACAAAATAAATTAAGTCCAAAAAAATGGACTGAGGAAAATATTTCAATTATGAAAAACCAACTTAAACAACTCGGCTTATCTATTGATTGGGATAGGGAAATTTCTACTTGCTCTAAAGAGTATTATAAACACCAACAAAAAATTTTTTTAGATCTATACGATAAGGGGCTGGTGTATAGAAAAGAAAGCTATGTTAATTGGGATCCTGTCGAAAATACTGTTTTGGCAAACGAACAAGTTGTTGATGGTAGGGGTTGGAGATCAGGTGCAATAGTCGAGAGGAAAAAATTAAATCAATGGTTTTTTAAAATTTCACATTTTTCAGAAGAGCTTCTTGAAAATCTTGATGAACTGAACGAATGGCCAGAAAAAGTAAAAACTATGCAAAAAAATTGGATTGGTAAATCGTATGGATGTGAAATTGACTTTAAGATTCAAGGTTTTGATAAAATTAATTCAATCAAATGTTATACTACACGTCCAGATACTCTTTTTGGTTTCTCTTTTCTTGCTCTTTCTGTAGATCATCCTTTGTCAAAATATTATGAAAAAAACTCAGATTTTATTAAATTTAAGGATCAATGTTCAAAAACTGGAACAACAGAAGAGTCGATCGCTCAGGCAGAAAAAATAGGGTTTAAAACTGATCTTCTTGCAATAAATCCTTTGGATGAGACCATAAAAGTTCCATTATATTTTGCTAATTTTGTTTTGATGGATTACGGATTTGGTGCTGTGTTTGGTTGCCCTGCTCATGATCAAAGAGATTTTGATTTTGCTAAAAAGTATAATCTTGAAATCAAAACAGTTGTAAGACCGAATAATGAAGACAATGATTTTAAAGTTACTTCTGAACCACATACTGGACCTGGTATTATAATAAATTCCAAATTTTTAAATGGTCTATCTGCCCCAAAAGAGTCAATTTCAAAAACAATACTTTATTTAGAAAAAAATAACTTAGGAAATAAAAAAATAAATTATCGTTTGAAAGATTGGGGCATTTCAAGACAGAGATATTGGGGTTGTCCAATTCCAATTGCTTATGATGAAGATGATAATGTAATTAAAATTCCTAATGAAGATTTACCTGTGCTTCTTCCAGAAGTCGAAAATTTAAATTCTAAAGGCAATCCATTGGATGCGGAAATAAAATGGAAATCAGTAGTAATAGATGGAAAAAAATGTACAAGAGAAACTGATACTCTTGATACCTTTGTGGATTCTTCTTGGTACTTCTTAAGATTTTGTTCCGCTAACAACAAAGAAAAAGCATTTAATGAAGAGGATATAAAATATTGGATGCCAGTTGATCAATATATTGGTGGGGTTGAACATGCAATTCTACATTTATTATATTCTAGATTCTTTGTAAGGGCTATAAATCTTAAAAATAAAAACTTTGAATTAAGGGAACCATTCAAAGGTTTGTTTACCCAAGGAATGGTTTGTCATCAGACCTATAAAGATATAAATAATAATTGGTTAAGTCCAGAGGAAGTTATTTCTAAAGGTGATAATACTTTCTATTCAAAAAATAACCCAAACAAAAAAGTAATAGTTGGTCCATCAGAGTCCATGTCTAAATCAAAAAAAAACACCATTGATCCTGCTAAAATGATAGAAAATTACGGAGCTGACGCCGTAAGGTTTTTCATATTATCTGACAGTCCACCAGAAAAAGACGTTCAATGGTCTGATACGGGAATGGCATCATCATATAAATATATTCAAAAATTTTGGTCATTGAATGAAAAAATTTTATCAATACTTAAAAAAGAAAAAATGAGCTCAGATCAACAAATTGATATTTTTGTAAATCAATCAATCAATAAAATTAATTTTGCACTAGAAAATTTTAGGTACAATGTAATTATTGCTATTTTTCACGAGATTTATTCTTTTTTTAACAAATTATGTGAAAACAATTTGAATTATTCAAATTTAAAAGAAAATTATGAAAATATCCTCAAAGTAATGTTACCAATAACACCCCATATTGCAAACGAGTGTCTTGAAAAAATAAATATAGAAAGTGAGATAAAATGGCCGGATGTAAAAGGCGAATTTATCGAAAATAAGACAAGTAATATAGTTATTCAAATTAATGGAAAAAAGAGATCAATAATAAAAGTTAAAAAAGGTTTGGATGAAAATTCAATTATAAATAAAATAAAAAATGACAAATTAGTGGACAAATATATTTTGAAAAAAAAAATATTAAAAACTATTTACATTAAAGATAGATTAATTAATTTTATTATAAAATAATGAAAAAAATATTTTTCACAATATTTTTACTAATGAGTGCTTGTGGTTATCAACCACTATACAAGGTTCAAAACGAAATAATTTTTGAAATTAAAGAAATTAAGTTTAACGGGGATAGTGAAATAAGCAAAGAAATTTTCTCTAAACTTCCATACAACATTATAAAAAATAAAACTTTAAATGTTTTAATAATTGATAGTGAAAAAAATATAATAGAAACTTCAAAAAATTCAAAAGGACAAACAACTTCGTATAAAACTGCTTTAAAAGTAAATTTTATATTACTAGATTTTAATAAAAAAGTATTGATAGAAAAACTTTTTAATAAAGAATTTAATTATAATACTAAAAAAGATAAGTTTAAATTAAAACAATACCAAAACCAAATTGATAAAGAACTAATTGATAAAATTTCCGAGGAAATAATAATTTTCCTTAATTCATAAATGATACTTAAATATTTTGAATCAAAAAAAATTAATTTAAAAAAACAAAAAATGATTTTACTTTACGGTAACAATCAGGGACATAAAGAACAGGTGTTAGAGGAAGATTTGAAGCCAATTTTTCCAAAAAATATTTTTAATTATGATGAGTCAGAAATACTTAAAGATATAGAAAGTTTTAAAGAAACAATCTTTAACAAGTCTTTTTTTGAGAATGAAAAACTCATTATAATCAATAGAGTAAGCGAAAGAATTTTAAATATTATAGAACCACTACTGAAAAATATATTAGATGAAACATATATTGTTCTCTTAGCAGGAAATTTAGACAAAAAATCTAAAATCAGAAAATTATTCGAAAAAGAGGTCCAAACTATATGTATTCCGTTTTACGAGGACACAGACCAAACACTAAATGCGTTTGCACAAAAATTTATAAGAAAAAGAAATATTAATATTTCTCAACAAATTTTAAATATTATTATTGAGCGAGCGCGAGGGGATAGGATTAATTTAAAAAATGAGTTAGAAAAAATAGAAAACTTTATGTTAAATAAAAAGAAATTGCTTATTGAGGATGTTCTAAAATTGTCCAATTTATCAACTAATTATGAAATTGGTGATTTGATAGATAGCTGTTTGTCGAAAAATAAAAGGAGAATTATCAATATCTTAAATGAAAACAATTTTTCAAATGAGGATAGTGTAACAATTAGTAGGGTTTTTTTAAATAAAGCAAAAAAGATTTTAATACTTTCTCAAAAGTATGAGCTTAGCAAAAATATTGATTTAACAATATCATCTGCAAAACCAGCTATTTTTTGGAAAGAAAAGGAGATGGTAAAACAGCAAATATACATATGGCCACCTCAAAAATTAAAAGAAATAATTTATAAATTAAACAACATTGAACTTCATATTAAAAGAAATTTGAATAACTCGATAAATTTAATCACAGATTTTATTTTAGACACATCCTCTCCTGAGACTAATAATTAGACTTTATTACTTCTATTATTTTGTTAAGTTGCTCCAAGTCTTTATATTCAAAACTTATTTTTCCTTTGTTTCTTTTATTGTTTTGAATATTCACATTCAAGCCGATTTTATTTGAAACAGATAATTCTAATGCAATTATATTAGTATCTTTTGCTGTATTTTTTTTTTGCTTTTTATCTTTAAACATTCTAACAAATTTCTCAGTCTGTCGGACGGAAAGTTTTTTTTCAACAATTTTAGATGCAATAAAACTTGCATTTTGTAGACCTACCAAAATTTTAGCATGTCCAGCAGTTAATTTTTGATTTTCAATTAATTTTATTACATCTTCAGGTAAAGCTAAGAGTCTTAACGAATTTGTTATATAACTTCTACTTTTTCCTATAAATTTGGATACTTTGTCTTGGTCGTAAGCAAAATCATCAATTAATCGTTTATAACCTTGTGCTTCTTCAAGTGGGTTTAGATCATGCCTTTGGACGTTTTCAACGATTGCAAATTCTAATGATTTTAAATCATCTGCCTTGGTTATTACGACAGGAACATTGTGAAGACCTGCCTTTTGTGCTGCAAGCCATCTTCTTTCTCCTGCAATTATTTCAAATTTGGATACATCATCATTTGATTTTCTAACGATAATTGGTTGTATCATGCCCCTTTCTTTTATTGAGTTTGTTAATTCGTCTAAATTACTTTCATCAAATATTTTTCTTGGTTGATACTTGTTAGGTACTAGATCGCTAATTAATAACTGATTTTTCTGGGGCTCTATCTTTGTTTCACCTATCAAAGATGATAATCCTCTTCCTAAACCTTTCTTAATTTTATCCACTAAGCTGCACTTCCAATTGTTGACTCTTGATTGATAAATTCATCCGTAAAATTAAAATATGATTTACTTCCAGGACATGATTTATCATAAATTAAAACTGGCATTCCGTGCGATGGTGCTTCAGATAATCTAACATTTCTTGGTATAACTGTTGAGTAAACTTTTTTACTAAAATAATCTCTTGCTTCCTTCTCAACTTGCGATGAAAGTTTATTTCTTTTGTCATACATTGTTAAAAGTATGCCTCTAATTTT
>CETH01184481.1_pt1 | contig 10118 bp, 9 predicted proteins | sample 361461 | NCBI WGS metagenome assembly CETH01 (sample SAMEA2622695, study PRJEB7988) | marine metagenome | isolation source: saline water (ENVO:00002010), including
AAACTTTTTAACTAAACAAATTATACAAAAAGAAAAAGAAAAAGTAAATTATCCTGATAAAATATTTATTAATGGAAATTATCAAAATTCAATATCAGGTAAAACATTTGATAATATAAGTCCTATAGATGGCAAACTAATTAATAAGATTAATTTTTCACAAAAAGAAGATGTAGAATTAGCAGTAAAATCTGCGAGAGATTCTTTTGAAACAGGAGTATGGTCAAGATCAGACCCAAGCCATAGAAAAAAAGTTTTACTAAGATTTGCAGAATTATTAGATAAAAATAGATTAGAATTGTCCTTATTAGATACTATTGATATGGGAAAAACAATTAATGATACTTATAATTCAGATCTTCCTGCAAGTATTGATAATATAAGATGGTATGCTGAAATTGTTGATAAGATTTATGATGATATTGCTCCTACACCTCATTCAACTTTAGCAATGATAACTAAGGAGCCAATAGGGGTTGTGGCTGGTATTGTTCCTTGGAATTATCCTCTTTGGATGGCTATTTGGAAAATAGGACCTGCATTAATTACAGGTAATAGTTTAATATTAAAACCAGCAGAGCAGTCTCCTTTAAGTGCTATAAGAATTGCTGAACTACTTATGGAAGCAGGACTTCCAGAAGGAGTATTTAATGTTTTACCAGGAGATGGGCCAATTACAGGTAAATCTTTAGCAATGCATCACGATGTTGACTGTGTAGCTTTTACAGGTTCAGGGGAAGTAGGAAAATTAATTTTACAGTATTCTGGCAAGTCTAATATGAAAAGAGTTCAATTAGAATGTGGTGGTAAGTCACCCAATATTGTTTTTGCAGATCATGATAATTTAGATTTTGTTGCTGAAAAATCTGCTTATGCAATATTTGGAAACCAAGGCGAAGTATGTTCAGCTGGATCTAGATTAATAATACAAAAAGAAATAAAAAATGAATTTATTAAAAAATTGATTCAAATTAGTAAGAATATGATGCCAGGAGATCCACTTGATCCACAAAGTTTTATGGGCGCTATAGTTGATAAATCTCAATTAGAAAAGATAGATAATTATGTAATTAGTGGAAAAAATGAGGGAGCAAAAGTAGCTGTAGGAGGAAAAGTTGATAGAATTAATACAGGAGGATATTATTATGAGCCAACTATTTTAGATGATGTTTCTAATGATATGAAAGTTGCTAGAGAAGAAATTTTTGGTCCTGTTTTATCTGCTATTTCATTTAAGGATCCCCAAGAAGCTCTTAGAATATCTAATGATACTGAATATGGATTAGCTGCTGCAGTATGGACAAATAATATTAATACAGCTCATTTAATAGCTAAAGGTTTAAGAGCAGGATCAGTATATATAAATAATTACGAAGAAGATGTAGATACAACTATTCCGGCTGGTGGGTATAAACAGTCAGGAATAGGGAGAGATAATTCCTATCATGCATTAGATAATTATTTGCAGGTTAAAAGCACGTGGATAAAATTAAGATAATTTAATAAATCCTATTTTTTTCTTCCCAACTGATATTTTAATTTCATTTTTTTTAGCAAATTCTTTTAAAGAGTTATTTAATTGATTAATTTTTATATCATTTATCTTTACACCACCTGATTTAATTACTCTTTTTGCTTCACTTCTACTTTTTACTAAACTTAACGTTTCAATTATATCTACTAAATTTATTTGATCTTTAATAATTTTATTTTTAGAAATTATTTTTGTATTTATTTTTTCATCAATTGTATTATTTTCGAATATTTTAGAAGAAGATTTTAACGCTTGGTTTGCTGCATTTTTGCCTCTACAGATCTTAGTTATCTCATAAGCAAGTATTTTTTTTGATTCATTTATTTCTTTTCCCTTCAATTCAGATAGCTTTTTTATTTCATTCATTTCAATTTTAGTAAAAAGCTTTAAATAATTTCCAACATTATGATCTTTTGTATTTCTCCAATATTGAAAAAAATCAAAATTTGATAGCTTCTTTTTATTTATCCAAATTGCCCCATCTTTTGTTTTACCCATTTTAGTGCCATCAGCATTAGTTATTAAGGGTGAGGTAATAGCAAAAGAGGGCTTATTTAGAGTTTTTCTTATTAGTTCAATACCGTTTATAATATTACCCCATTGGTCAGATCCGCCCAATTGCAATATACAATTATAATTTTTGTATAAATGTAAAAAATCATAAGCTTGAAGGAGCATATAATTAAATTCTAAAAAAGTAAGAGGTTGCTCTCTATCCAATCTTAATTTGACTGAATCATATGTAAGCATTTTGTTTATTGTTACTTTTGCACCAACCTTTCTTAAAAAATCAATATAGTTTTGCGAAGAAAGCCATTCATAATTATTTAGTATTTTTGCATTTTTTTTGAAATCAAGAAAATATTTTAAGCTAGATTTTATAGATAAAATATTTTTTTTAATTTTATCTATTGTTAAAAATTTTCTAAGAGCGTCTTTACCTGAAGGATCTCCAATTAGAGCAGTTCCACCACCCATCAATAAAATAGGTTTGTGTCCATAATATTCAAGCCAATTTAAAAGCATAAGTTGGAGTAAACTGCCAACATGCAAATCATCACTAGTGGGATCAAATCCTATATAAGCAGTTATAAACTGCTTACTCATAATTTGATCAATAGATTCTATATCACTACTTTGATGAATAAAACCTCTAGAATTAATCTCGTTGATAAATTCAGATTTATACATTCCAATAAAATAATTATATTAAAATTATGATTTTATTACTAGCTTTAAATTATTTATTTAATATATTCCCTATGTATTCATTAAGAATGGAATTAAATTTTAATTTATGATTCTCATAAAAGTGGTCAGCTCCCTTAATAACTTTAAAGGTGATTTCAACTTTTTTTTGCTTTTGTAATTTTTCAGATAAAATTCTAGATGAATCATAAGATGTAATATTGTCTTTATCTCCTTGAATTATTAGACCAGAGGATGGGCATGGAGCTAGAAAGCTAAAATCTCTATTATTTGCAGGTGGAGAAACGCAAACAAAATGATTTATTTCTGGTCTTCTCATCAAAAGTTGCATAGCTACCCAAGCTCCAAAAGAAAAACCTGCAACCCAGCATTTTTTTGAATTAGTATTATATTGTTGTAACCAATCTAAAACACTTGCCGCATCACTTAATTCGCCTTCACCATCATCAAAAATTCCTTCACTTTTGCCAACTCCTCTAAAATTAAATCTAATTGTTGAAAAGCCATTACTAATAAAAGTTTTATACATTTCGTATACAATTTTAGTATTCATAGTTCCACCTCTAGATGGATTGGGGTGCAAAATTATAACAATCGGAGATTCATTATCATTATTATGATGATATTTTGCGTCTATTTTACCTTCTGGACCTGATATTAAAAGATCAACCATATATAAAGTATGCTATTATTGAACTAATTTAAATTTGTAAATATAGATTATATAATAATAATGAACAGTTTAGGATTCGACAAAAAACCATCAAATACTAAAGTAGTAGTAGCTATGTCTGGAGGTGTTGATAGTTCTGTAGCTGCAGCAATACTTAAGAATCAGGGATATAATGTTATAGGCATTACTCTTAGATTATATAATCAAAATACATCCAACAATCCCAAGTCTTGTTGCGCAGGTCAAGATATAGAAGATGCGATCAGTGTATCAAAAAAAATTGATATTTCTCATAAAGTATTTGATTATCAATCTTCTTTTTTTAATAATGTAATAGATAATTTTATAGAATCATATTCTGAAGGAGAAACTCCAGTTCCTTGTATAAAGTGTAATCAAACAGTTAAATTTACAGATTTATTAAAAGCATCTAGAGAACTTGGAGCTGACGCTCTTGTTACAGGTCATTATATAAGAAGGGTAGGAGGATTGAAAAATGCTAAACTTTATAGGGCTAAAGATTTAAAAAAAGATCAAAGTTATTTTTTATTTGCCACTACTAAGGATCAAATAGATTATTTAAGATTTCCTATAGGAGAATACTATAAATCAGAAATAAGAGATCTAGCTAAAAAATATAATTTATCAGTTGTAAGCAAACCAGATAGTCAAGATATATGTTTTGTATCAAGTAATTCTTATAGAGATTTAATCAAAAATCTTAAACCAGAAAGTTTTAAGAAGGGGAACATATATTCTTCAGAAGGGGAAATTATAGGTGAACATAATGGTATTGTTAATTATACTATTGGTCAAAGAAAGGGACTTGGAATAAATGGAAATCCAAAACCATTATACGTTATAAATATAGATAAAAAAAATAACTCAGTAATTTTAGGTGAAAAAAAATTATTAAAAAAATATAAAGTTTTTCTTAAAGAAGTTAATTGGATCGGTGATAATTTTTCAAAGGAAAAAATTATAAAATGCACGGCAAAGTTGAGATCCACACAAAGTGATATGCCCGGTAAATTAAAGCTTAAAGAAAAATCAGGAATTTTCGAATTTGATAATGAAATAATTACAACTTCTCCAGGTCAGGCTTGCGTTTTTTATTACAAAAATCAAGTTCTTGGAGGGGGATGGGTGTCAAAAGAGCAATAATATTAGAATCTATTCTAAAAATAGTTAATTTAAGGCTAAAAATATAATTTTTTTGATATATATACATAACATATTATGAAAAATACTAATGATGAAGCAATAGCTAAATTTAAAAACTCAAGTTATAAATATGGTTTTATAACTGAGATTGAAGAAGATAAGCCAGAAAAAGGTTTAAATGAAAGAACTATAGTCTTTATTTCAAATAAGAAAAAAGAACCAAAGTGGATGCTTGAATGGAGATTAAAAGCATTTGAAAGATGGAAAAAAATGAAAGAGCCTAAATGGGCTAATATAGATTTTCCTAATATAGATTATCAAAATATTTATTATTATTCTTCACCAAAAGGTCTCGACGAAAAACCTAAATCTCTTGATGAAGTAGATCCTAAATTAATAGAAACTTATAATAAATTAGGAATTCCTCTGGAAGAACAAAAAAAACTAGCAGGAGTAGCAGTAGATGCAGTTTTTGATAGCGTTTCAGTTGCAACAACTTACAAAGAGGAGTTAGAAAAAAAAGGTATTATTTTTTGTTCTATAAGTGAAGCGATAAAAAATCATCCAGATTTAATTAAAAAGTATCTTGGATCAGTTATACCTGTCGGCGATCATTTTTTTTCAGCATTAAATTCAGCTGTTTTTACTGATGGATCATTTGTTTATATTCCTGAAAATACTATTTGTCCGATGGAATTGTCCACTTATTTTAGAATAAATTCTGAAGAAACAGGACAATTTGAAAGAACATTAATAATAGCTGATAAAGGAAGTTATGTAAGTTATCTTGAAGGATGCACTGCTCCAAAAAGAGATTCAAATCAACTTCATGCAGCTAATGTTGAATTGATAGCTCTTGACAATGCAGAAATAAAATATTCTACAGTTCAAAACTGGTATCCCGGAGATGAGAAAGGAAAGGGGGGGATATATAACTTTGTAACCAAGAGAGGGCTTTGTAAGGGGGTAAACAGTAAAATTTCTTGGACTCAAGTTGAAACTGGTTCAGCTATAACTTGGAAATATCCAAGTTGTATTCTTAAAGGTGATAATTCAATAGGTGAATTTTATTCAGTAGCTATAACTAATAATTATCAACAAGCTGATACAGGAACTAAAATGATTCACACAGGAAAAAATACTAAAAGTAAAATCATTTCTAAGGGAATTTCAATTGGTAATTCTCAAAATACGTATAGAGGTCAAGTTAAGTTTTTGGGCTTAGCAAGCAATTCCCGCAATTATACCCAATGCGATTCCTTGTTAATAGGTAACAAATGTGGAGCTCATACAGTCCCAAACATTGAATCTAAAAATAAAACTGCTGTTGTGGAACATGAGGCTTCAACATCAAAAATTAATGAAGATCAACTTTTTTATTGTCGTCAAAGAGGTCTTTCTCAAGAAGAGGCTGTATCGTTAATTGTAAATGGTTTTTGTAAACAAGTATTACAGGAATTACCAATGGAATTTGCTGTTGAAGCTCAAAAATTAGTATCTATATCTTTAGAGGGAAGTGTAGGATAAATGTTATTAGATATAAAAAACTTAAGTGTTTCAGTAGAAGACAAAACAATATTAAAAGATTTTTCTTTAAGTGTTGATGAAGGTGAAATTCATGCAATTATGGGGCCCAATGGATCTGGTAAAAGTACATTAGCAAATGTGCTTGCTGGAAATGAGACATATGAAATTGAAAACGGAAATATAATATTTAATCAAAAAAATTTTCTTGAATTAAACATTGAAGAAAGATCCCAGGAAGGATTATTTTTAGCTTTTCAATACCCTATTGAAATTCCTGGCGTTAGCATTACTCCTTTTTTAAGGTCAGCTATTAATTCAAAGTTGAAATATAAAAAAGAGAAAGAATTTGATTCTTTGGAATTTGCTAAACTAATTAGATCTAAAGCTAAAGAACTAAATATTCCTAATGAAATGTTATCTAGATCATTAAACTCAGGTTTTTCTGGAGGTGAGAAAAAAAGATATGAAATTTTACAAATGAGTATTTTAAAACCAAAACTTGCAATATTAGATGAAACAGACTCTGGTTTAGATATTGATGCATTAAAAATTGTAACAGATAGTGTTAATCGATTAAAAAAAGAAATATCATCATTCATAATTATTACTCACTATGAAAGATTACTAGATCTAATAACCCCTGATAAAGTACATATAATGAAAAATGGTAAAATTGTCGAATCAGGAACTAAATCTTTAGCTAGAAAGATAGAAGAGTCTGGATATCAATCATTTGAATAAATGGAAAATTTTCAAGATATATATTTAAAAAATAAATCTAATTTATTAGGTTATAAGTATTCAAATATAGATTTATTTAAGCAAAAATTGTTAAATAAAATTAAAATTGATAGTAAATACTTTAACAAAGATGAAAGTATCAAGCATTTAGATAAAGGCTTTCTAAACAATTTTATCTTTAAATTTGATAAATTAAAGAATAATATAATTCATGCTGAAAATAATAATATAGAAAACTCAATTTTAAATATTTCCGACACAACATTATATGAATTAACTAACTTTAAAAAAAACAAAATAATTTTTAATACATTATATGATAATTTAGATTTAATTGATAAGTTAATTTTAAAAGACAAAAAAGCTATATCTAGTGATTTTATACTTAATCTAAATACAATTTTTTTGAATAGTGGCTTTGAGATTATTATCCAAAATAATGATTCTCAATTATTAACAATAAATCATGAATATAGTGATAAAGCTATTTTTGCAAAAAATTATTTTAGAATAGGAAAAAATGTCTCAATTACAATAATTGAAAATATAAATTCAAAAAATAAATCTTATAACAATTTATTAAATTTTTTTGATTTAGATGAGGGATCAAATGTAAATCACTATGTTTTACATAATTCTAATGAAGATTCTTTATCTAAAGTAACTTCTTTTATTAATTGTTCAGAAAAAACTTCATTTAATCAATGTGTATTCAATATTAGTAGTTCAAATACACGAAATCATCATTATGGAAATTTAAATGGTCAAAACTCTGAAATAAATTTAAGAGGAATTTTTTTTGGAGCAAGAGAACAAATTATTGATAATAAAACAGAAATAAATCATTTTTTTCCAAATTGTTCAAGCAATCAAACGTATAAAGGTATTTTAGGAGAAAATGCTAAAGCGTCATACTTAAGTAAAACTTATGTAAAAGATATTGCACAAAAAACTCAAGGATATCAATTGAGTAAAGGAATTATACTTTCAGATAAAGCTTCATTTTATTCTAAACCTGAATTAAAAATTTATGCTGATGATGTAAAATGTTCTCATGGATCAACTATTAGCTCCTTTGATAAAAATCAAATTTTTTATTTAAGATCTAGGGGTCTATCAAAAAAGCTTTCTAAATCCTTTTTAATTAAATCTTTTTACAATGATATTATCGATAGTTTAGATAATAAGAATTATGTTAATGATGTAAGAGTTAATGCAGATAATTGGATTAAAAAAAATTTAAATTAATGTTTGAAAATATAAAGAAAGAATTCCCTGTTTTTGAAAAAGATCCCGAATTAGTTTTTCTTGATACTGCAGCATCATCATTAAAACCAAAAATTGTTATTGATGAAATAATGAAATGTTATTCATATGAATACGCAAATATACATAGAGGAATTTATAAATTAAGCTCCCAACTTACGACTAAATACGAAGAAAATAGAAAAAAAATTGGTAAATTTATAAACGCTGAAAGCTCTGAGAATATTATTATTACAAAAAGTGCTACAGAAAGCATAAATCTAGTATGTTCATGTTTTTGCCAAAAATATCTTAAACCTGGAGATGAGATTATAATTTCTCATTTAGAGCATCATGCTAATATTGTTCCTTGGCAAATTGCATCTGAAAAATATGGTTTTAAAATTATATTTGTTGATATTAATCCTTCAACAGGATCTCTTGATTTGCAAGATCTAAAAAATAAAATAAATGAAAATACTAAATTTATTTCTTTAACACACATGTCAAATGTTACAGGATCTATCACTGATACAGAAACTTTAAACAACTATAGAAAAAAATATAATATTCCTTTATTGTTAGATGGTTGTCAAATGGTAGCTCATTCACCTGTTGATGTAAAAAATTTAAATTGTGATTTTTATGTTTTTTCAGGGCATAAGCTTTATGGTCCTTCAGGAATAGGTGTTTTGTATATGAAAGATAAGTGGTTCGAAAAATTTGAACCATATCAAGGTGGTGGATCAATGATTGATCAAGTTACTACTGATAAAACTACTTTTGCAAAAGGATTTCAAAAATTTGAAGCTGGCACGCCCCCAATAGTTCAACTTATAGGTTTAGGAAAGTCTATAGATTTTGTATCAAGTTTAAATTTAGTCCAAATACAAAAATGTGAGAAAGAGCTATATAATTATGCAATCGAAAAACTAAGTAAAATTAATAAATTAAATATTATAGGACACTCAAAAAATAAAGGAGGCATTCTTAGTTTTACTGTTCAGGATATTCATCCACAAGATATTGCATTAATTTTAGATCAAAAAAATATAGCATTAAGAACAGGTCAACACTGCGCTGAACCTCTTCATAGAAAATTAAAAATTGATTCTACAGCAAGAGCTTCTTTTGGAGTTTATAATTCTAAAAATGATGTAGATAAATTACATGATGGAATAATTAATTTAATTAATTTTTTTAACTGATGAAAAAAGATAAGAATCTTTCAGATTTTTTACCTGATAAAAATTCAGTTTATTATAAAAAATTTACAAATATAATCCAGAAAAAAATTACTAAGGAAGAAATTAAAGAAAAAATCAAACAAGTTTATGACCCAGAAATCCCAGTTAATATTTTAGATTTAGGATTGATATATTCTCTTGAAATCTCTAAAACAAATGAGGTAAGTATTAAAATGACACTTACTTCTCCAAATTGTCCTGTTGCTGGAGAAATGCCTCATAAAGTTGGAAAAGAAATTGAAAAAATTGAAGGAATTTCTAGCATTAAAGTAGAATTGGTCTGGGAACCACCTTGGACAAAAAAATTAATGTCAGAAGATGCTAAATTAGCTTTAGATATTTTTTAAAATTTGATAAAAATGAATTATGAATGATATTTTAACGATTACTGATAAAGCAGCTGAACAAATTAAAAATATTTTAAAATCTGCTGAAAATGAAAATAGTGAAATTATAGGTGTATTAGTTGGAGTAGATAAATCAGGTTGTTCAGGATATTCTTATAAGCTTGAATATGCTAAAAACAAGTCTACTAGAGATTTTGAACTTATTGAATCAAAGGGAGTAAAAGTTTTTATCGATCCTAAGGCAACTATGTTTTTATTAGGTAGTGAAATGGATTATTCATCAGATAAGTTATCTTCAAGATTTGTCTTTAACAATCCCAATGAAAAAAGTACTTGTGGTTGTGGAGAGTCATTTAATATATAAGTTTTCTTTACTGGCGGGGTAGCTCAGTTGGTTAGAGCAGAGGAATCATAATCCTTGTGTCGGGGGT
>CETH01058987.1_pt1 | contig 10110 bp, 13 predicted proteins | sample 361461 | NCBI WGS metagenome assembly CETH01 (sample SAMEA2622695, study PRJEB7988) | marine metagenome | isolation source: saline water (ENVO:00002010), including
CACTTAAAATTTTGTTCATCTTTTCTAAACAGATAGTTATACCTTTTTCATTACCCAATACATTTCCTTCTAAAGATGTACCTGTGCCAAATGGCACTACTGGAATTTTGTGTTCATTACACAATCTCAGTATCTTTGAAACCTCTTCATTTGTTTCTGGGAATACAACCGCTTTCGATAAAATTGGATCATAAGTGTCTTCACCTCTAGCATAATTTGCACGAGTAGACTCCGATGTGGAATATCTTTTATTAAGGAGGTTTTTAAGTTCTTGCTGAATTTGCTCATTCATATTTTTACATTATAAAAAATTTTATTAAAAAATATACAGCAATTAACTTAGCATTTTTTTGAGATTCTCTAATGCATTAGTAATGTTATCTTTTGAACATGCAAAACTAAATCTTACGTAATCTTTACAGGTTTTACCAAAAGCTGTTCCGGGAACAATTGCTACCCCGGCTTCATGCATTGCTTTTTTACAAAATTCTTCTCCATTCATACCTGTTTCAATTACTTTTGGAAATGCATAAAATGCTCCACCTGGTAAACTGCATTCAACACCAGGTAAACTATTTAAGCCCTCATGAATTATTTTTCTTCTTTCCGTAAAATGTTTCATCATTTCGTGTATAGAATCATCTGGTCCATCCAGAGCTGCTATGCCAGCAAATTGGGCAGCTGCATTTACACAAGATACACTATTGATCAAAAGTTTATTAACGTGTTGAACCATATTCTTTGGCCAAAAACTCCATCCTAATCTCCATCCTGTCATTGAGTATGCCTTACTCCAGCCCTCAAGAACAATTAGTCTTTCTCTTAACTCAGGATAATTAAAAAAAGTAGGCATTTCCTTATCGTCAAATATTTGTCTACTATAAATTTCATCACTTAATATTGTGACATGTGGATGTTTTTTTAAACCCTCTGCTAATTTGTCAATCTCGGATTTTTCAACAAAACTTCCTGTTGGATTATTGGGATTTATCAAAATTAATAATCTTGTTTTATCAGTAATTAATGAAAGAATTTTTTCTGCACTAAACTTTAAATCTTTATCTTCAGTTAAATCATATGGTACTGACGTTGATCCAGTATAATTTATCATTGATTCATAAATAGGAAAAGCAGGTGTAGGATGAATTATTTCAGCACCAGGTTCACCAAAACACTGAATTGCATAGCTCATGGTAGGTTTTCCACCTGGCATAATTAAAATTCTCTCAAAGTCTACATCAGTATTATATCTTTTTTTAATCCATCTTGTTACAGCTTGTCTGCATTCTGGAATACCATTAGACATCACATAACCATGATGACCATCATCTAAAGCTTTTTTTGCAGCATCTACAACATGCTTTGGTGTTTTAAAATCTGGCTGACCTAATCCCATATGTATCATTGGTTGACCATCTGCTTCTAATTTTTTTGCTTCAGCTAATACAGCAAAAGCTGTCTCGGTTCCTAAATTATCTAAACTTTTTGCTAATTTCATTTTTTCTCCAATTTAATTTCTATAAATTATTTTTGAGCTATTTAGCTCGTTCAAGCTTTTACACCCCATCAATACCATATTTCTATAAATTTCATCATGCATTATTTTTAATAAATGTTCAACGCCTTGCTGACCGCCTGCGCCCAAAGAGAACAGAAACATTTTACCAAAGCTACACGCTTTGGCTCCAGCGGCTAAAGCTTTGAGAACATGAGTTCCTCTCCTAATTCCTCCATCTAAAATAATCTCTAATTTGTCGCCAACAGCATCGGAAATTGCTTTTACTTGATCAAATGGTGACCTTGAACCGTCTAATTGTCTGCCACCGTGATTTGAGATCATTATTGCAGTGCAGCCTATATCTATAGCTCTTTTAGCATCATCAACTGACATGACTCCTTTTAAAGCAAATGGACCTCCCCACTTTTTTACACAGTACTCAGCATCTTTCCAATTCATTGCTGGATCATATTGTTCATTTATGTATTCAATAACTGATTTAGCGATATTTGTACCTTTATCAGTTTTTTTAACAACATTAGATAATTCAAATTTTTTATGAGTTAGATAATCAAATACCCATTTTGGTTTTATTGCAAAATTCATTAAACTTTTCAAAGTTAATTTGGGAGGAGTTGTAAACCCTGTTCTATGATCTCTCTCTCTATTTCCTGCAACTAATGTATCAACTGTTAAACACATTCCATCAAAGTTTGATCTTTTGCATCTCTCAATCAAATCGTCAGTAATAGATTTATCTTTATGGACATAAAGTTGAAAAAGTTTAGGTCCACTTGAGATATTAGCTATTTCTTCTATTGAGTTATTAGCCATAGTAGACATGCTATAAAATGTTCCATACTTAGCTGCTGCTTTTGCAGAAGCTATATCACCATCTGGATGATATAATCTCTGCATCGCAGTTGGAGATAAAAAAATTGGCATATCAATTTTTCTTCCAAATAAGGTAGTGGATAAATCAGGAGTTCCAACACTCGCAAGAATATTTGGAACTAAGTCACAATCATCGAATGAACTTGTATTTCTTTTTAGAGTTACTTCATCATCTGATCCACCATCAATATAATGAAAAATAGGCGATGGGAGTTTTTTTTTAGCTAAATATCTAAAATCCTCAAAGTTATAACAATTTTTCAAACTCATTATGATCTAAATCTTAAATTATTTCTACTTAGATCGCTAATTTTTTTGCATCCCATTAACTTCATATCACGTTCTAACTCAGCTTTATATTGTCCTAAAGCTCTTTCAACACCAGCTTGTCCAGCAGCAGCCAGCGCATAAAGATATAATCTGCCACCTGCACATGCTTTTGCTCCAAGTGATAATGCTTTAAGCATATGAGTACCTCTTTGAAATCCTCCTTCACAAATAACGTCACATTTATCTCCAACTGCATCAACTATTTCTGCTAATTGATCAAATGGAGAACGTGAACCATCCAGCTGTCTTCCACCGTGATTTGAAACCATTATACCTGTGCATCCTATATCAACTGCTTTTTTTGCATCTTCTACGCTCATTACGCCTTTTAGTGCAAAGTGTCCTCCCCATTGAGAGCATAATTTTTCAGCATCTTTCCAATTCATAGATTGATCCAGCATAGTAGAAAAATAATTTCCTATAGAAGTGTTTGTGCTAGTGCCCTCTTTTACATAATCTTGAAGATGAGGAAGTTCAAACTTACCCTTTGTCAAATAATTTATTCCCCACATGGGTTTTGTTGCAAAACTGAATAAACTTGAAATTGTAAGCTTTGGTGGAGAAGTAAATCCTGTTCTTAAATCTCTTTCACGGTTTCCACCTGTTATAGTATCAACTGTTAGAGCCATTACATCAAATTTAGCTGCTTTTGCTCTTTCTAAACACGAGTCGTTTAAACCTCTATCTTTATGAAAATAAAATTGAAACATTTTTGGGGTATCAATTATCGATGATATTTCCTCTACACTTACTGTAGCTAACGCAGAAACTCCAAACATAGTATTAAATTTTTGAGCCGCTTTACCTACTGCTCTTTCACCATCATAATGAAATAATCTTTGTAATGCTGTTGGAGAACAGTAAAATGGTAAATCTAATTTTTTTCCAAAAATTGTTGTTGATAAATCTATTTCCTCTACTCCTCTTAGAACATTTGGAACTAAATCTACGTCATTGAATGCATTTGTATTTCTAGCGTATGTAATTTCATCATCTGCCGCTCCATCAATATAATGAAATATTGGTGAAGGTAGCTTTTTCTTGGCTAATTTTCTAAAATCATTAAAATTATGACAATCTTTAAGTTTCATATAAATAATAATTTATTTTAGAATCTTTTTAGGAAGTTAAACATGTAACTATTGGCCCCAGGATTTTTTTTACCAAGGCTTGCGTTTGATATATGATTATATGAAAAGCCTAGTTCACTGTTTGAAAATATATCTAGAGATAATTGTACTTCGCTTTTGAATTCAACTATATGCCCTAAATCCTTGCCGTTTCCCTCACCGTATAATCCAGGAGTAAAACTTGGAATGATATTTAATTTACCAATTTTATATTGTGCTTGAATACCAGTATATGCATAAGTTGCGTTATCAGATGTTAGCATAAATCCTGTTATTGGTGACAAAATACCTATAAAACTTTCTTTGGTCAGACTTTCATTTTGATGCTGAATACCAAACAAAGTTGCTCTTTTACCATCATCACTAAAATCAAACATACCAGAATAAAAGTTCCATTCGTGATCACTTTCTATAATTTTTTCTTCATTACTAGATACGCTTTGGATAAATAGGAAAATAAAAATAAGGCAAGTTTTCAATAATTTAATCATACTTTTTGTTATTAAATTCTACTTATAAATAATTTTCTAACAATTAAAAGGCCTCCAAAAATAAACAAAAATAAAGGTAATAACCACAACAATAAAGTATATTTGTTAATTTCAGGCTCATAAACGATCCAATCTCCATATTTAGATCTAAGAAAGTTATAGATATCATCCTCGGAATTACCATCAGCTAATTTCTGTGAAATTAACTTTTTAACGCTTAAGGCAAATTCTGAATTTGAATCATAAACCGATTGTCCTTGACATATCAAACATCTAAGATTTTTTGAAATTTCATTAACTTTATTATTTGTAGCGCTAACATTCCCAGACATTATGAAATTTAAAATAATTAAAGTATAAAATAATCTAAATAATTTCCCAATCATCTTAATAATTTTTTAATTTCATTTTCATTTTCCAAATTGATAGGTCCGATATATTTTTTTAAAATATTTAGCTCTTTATTTATTACAAATGTTTCGGGAACACCATAAGCTCCTAAAAATATAGACTTTGTTCCATTTGGATCTCTCAAAATAATATCATAAGGGTTACCAAGTTCATCTAAAAATTTTTGTGCATTATCTGCTTTATCTTTATAATTAAGACCAATTATTTTTAAATTAGCAATTTTTGAAATATTTTCTATATATTGATGTTCTTTTCTACAGGGTACACACCAGGAAGCCCAAATGTTAATTATGATGAATTTTTCGTTACCAAATAATTCTTTTAATTCTAAATTTTTACCTGAATAGAAATCCTCAATTGAAATATTTTCTATTTTATTTGTTTTATCAGGAATATAATTTTTGTTCTCAAATAAACTCTTAAAAAAAATTGATAAAATAAATACGATTATTAAGAATATAAATATAAAAGAAAATTTAGTTTTCATTTTAAATTCTTACGTAGACCCAATAAACCTCCTGCCGCAAGTGATAGAGCAGAAAGCCAAATAAAGATCATAAACGGTTTTTTTTGGTATCTAATATTTAAATAGTCAGTATCTTTTAAATAATTAACTACTACAAGATTATCACTAAATAGATTGGTTTTAATATCAGCCTCGCTAGTAATTGTCTCGGGTACGTTATAAAGTCTAAGTTCAGGAAAAAACTTCAATTTATTTTCATTTTGCGTTATATGTATTTCTGCCTTTAAAGATGTAAAATTAGAAATACTTTTTTTTGATATATTTTCGAATTTTAATAAATAATTAGATATTTTTTTTTCTTCACCTTTCTTTAAGTTAACAGATATCTCTTCACTAAATAAACTATTTAAAATTATACTTATTATTAAAATACTAAATGCAGAGTGGGAAATTTTTTGAGACATTTTTAAATTACTATTTTTAAAATCATTAATTGAAATAAAAAATAGGAATAATGCAGAAGAAATTAGAAGTGTTGAAAATAATACTTGAGTACTAAAATTTTTTGCAATTAAATAAGAAATCAGTATCGATATAATTAATAATATAACTCTTGTAAATTTTGCTTTAAATTTTCTATTTTTTATCCAATCTAACTTTGGACCTATAGCCATTATTAACAAAAACGGAATTAAAAAAGGAATTATCAATTGATTAAAATAAGGAGGTCCAACTGAAATTTTTTCTGTTGTTACTGCCTCTAGAAAAATCGGATAAATTGTTCCGATTAGAACAACTGCAAGAAAATACATCATAAACCAGTTATTAATTACGATTGCAGACTCCTTGCTTAAAAGAAAAGATTTATTGAATTCGTCAATATTATTAAATTTAAAATATATTATTAAAGAAATAAAAATAAGTATTGTTAAAAATATAAGGACAAATACACCTCTTTCAGGATCATTAGCAAAAGTATGAACTGAATTTAAAATTCCAGATCTGACTAAAAAGGTTCCACTCATACTTAAAATAAAAGTACTGAGAGCAAGTATAACTGTCCAAGATTGCAAATTTGACCTTTTTTCTAATACTGATGTACAATGCAATAAGGCTGTTAGACAAAACCATGGCATTAAAGAAACATTCTCTACTGGATCCCAAAACCAAAAACCACCCCAACCAAGTTCGTAATAAGCCCAGATAGATCCTAACATAATACCAATTGTTAGAAATATCCATGAAATTAAAGTCCATTTTTTTAAATCGTTTGCCCAATTCTTATTTACATAACCAGAAACTAATGCAGCTAATGATGAAGAAAAAATAATAGATGAACCTACATAACCTAAATATAAAATTGGTGGATGAATCGCCAAAGCTGGATCTTGTAAAATTGGATTTAATCCTAATCCCTCAATAGGTACTGGTATAATTAATTGGAAAGGATTTGAAGTAAATATAATAAATAATAAAAAGCCTAGTATGATTAACTGTTGAAAGAAAATTGTCAAAACTCTAAACGAGCTTAAAAGCTTTTTTGATTTAAAAAAAAATATTAAAATAAAAATACTTAATACTAATAACCAAAGTAACAAACTTCCTTCATGATTACCCCAAGTTCCTGATATCTTATAAAACAATGGCTTTGTAGTATGCGAATTGTTATAGACAGCTAAATTACTAAAGTCTGAATTTATGAAAGCAAATAATAAAGTTAGAAAACTTATGCAAATTAAAATAGATTGTAACGATATCGTCACAAATATACTAAAATCAAGACTAGTATCGGATTTATAATTCTTAAAACTTAAAATAAGTAATATTAACGATGTTATCAAAGATAAAATTAATGAGTAATTACCAATTAAATTTAACACTTTATTAATCCTTTAATGCTTCCTCTACTTCAGGTGGCATATAGTTTTCATCATGTTTAGCTAAAATTTTTGTTGCATTTAATAAATTTCTATCCTTGAGAAAGCCTTCAGCCACAACTCCTTTATCCTCAGAGAAAAGATTTGGGATAACTCCTGAAAAATTTACTGTTATTTCACTTTTAAAATCAGTTATTATAAAATTTATTTGATCAACACTCATAGAAATAGATTTTGTCTTAACCATACCACCAACTCTATATTTTTTGTTATAATCAATTTCTCCTAATTTTTTAATATCTGATGGAGAAATAAAATAAACCACATTATCTTCCAAAGATTTTAAAACTAAAAAAGTTGTTAAAATTAATACAATTAATATTAATGAAAGAAATAAGAACCTTAATTTAACTTTATTACCATACATGAAACATTAAAGTTAAATTTTTGAGCCAGAATTTTTCAAAATTTCTTTATAAATCTCTTGATTGATAGCAACGTTGTATTTTTCCTCTGAAAGCGTTGAGAAATTTTTTTCAAACCTTTTTTGCTCTTTTTTTAACTGTAAATTTATTATGAAATATAAAATAGAAAAACTTATCAATGTAAATATGAAAGCAGACCAAACATAAACTCCGTAACCATTCATTAAAAATACGTCTCTTATCATAGTCTTTTTAAGCCTTTATTCTTAATTTTTATCAGTTCTGTATTATATTTCATTAAAAAAATCAAAAATGAAAATAGGGTAAATGCCGCAGTCATTATAATAAGTGGGACTAGCATTGAAGAGTGTATCGCAGATTTTTCAGTTAAACTAATTGATGCTGGTTGATGTAAAGTATTCCACCAATCTACAGAGAACTTAATTATAGGTATATTTATAACTCCAATGATTGCAATTATTGAAGATATCTTGTTTGATCTGTCTTGATCCTCAAAAATCCTAAAAGATAAAAGATAAAGTGAGTAGAGAATTAATAATATTAACATAGAGGTAATTCTTGCATCCCATGCCCACCAGGTTCCCCAGGTTGGTTTTCCCCAAATTGATCCCGTAACCAAAGCAATTAAAGTAAATAACATTCCCGAAGGAGCTAAACTTTTTGAAATCAAGATAAAATTTTTATTTTTAAATACAAAAACTGAAAATGATAGAAGTGCTATCAAAGAAAATATACCTAAGGATATCCATGCGGCTGGAACATGAACATACATAATTCTAACCGAGTCTTCTTGTAGATAATCTTCTGGTGAAAGAAATAATGCCTCAACCAGTCCAATGCTTAGTACTAAAATAAAACTGAAAAAAACAATCTTTTGTAGATATGTATTTATTTTAAAAATTCTGTATGGATTAAAATAATCAAACATAATTTTTTATAGCATATTTTTTAAGGATTATTATTTAAATTCACTTTGATCAAGAGCTCTGAGGGAGATAAATAGGAAATGTTTGAACTCCTGATCAAAGAACTATAGTTTATAACGCTGATATTTGTCTATGTTTTGTATTAAATGTGTTTAAAAATTGACTATGTCTTTAATTTGAAAGCTTAAAGTAAGTAGAACCCTTTTTTCCACTAAAAATCTCATTGATTAACGGATGTTTAATTGGCTCTCCAGAGTTATCGTTTAATAAATTTTGTTCTGAAACATAAGCCTCATATGTAATTTCTTCATTTTCAGCCAACAGATGATAAAAAGGTTGATCTTTTCTTGGTCTTACATTTTTTGGTATAGATTGATACCACTCTTCTGAATTATTAAATTCAAAGTCGACATCATAGATAACACCTCTAAAATCGAAGTGTCTATGCTTTACTACATCACCAATAGAGAATTTAGCTTTTTGAATTGACACACTAATAGTATGGGTATTTGAAAAAAAAAATCAATAGAAAAAATGTCAATGATTTGATAAAATGTTCATAAACATAAAGTGAATAAATCATTTGTAAAATTTGTCACAGATTTTGGTCCTCTGGCTATATTTTTATACATATATTATAGTAGCGGTAAAGACATTAAGGTAGCATTAGTTCCATTCATAATTGCTACAATAGCTGCTTTGATATTTGTGTGGTTCTTAGAAAAAAGAGTTCCAATGGTCCCTTTATTAGGTGGTGTTTTGATTACCTTTTTTGGTGGTTTGACAATATACTTTGATAATCCAATCTTTATTTATGTTAAGCCAACTATAATAAATACTCTTTTTGGTCTGGCTCTTTTATTTGGAAAATATTTTACCAAAGAATCAATACTTAAAAAAATTCTAGGTAATGCTATACAACTAACCGAGGATGGATGGAAAATATTGAATATTAGATGGATGTATTTCTTCTTTTTTTTAGCACTACTAAATGAAATAGTGTGGAGAACTCAATCTGAGGAGTTTTGGGTAAATTTTAAAGTTTGGGGACTCTTACCATTAACTTTTGTATTCACTGCATTTCAGGTTGGATTAATAAACAAATATAAAATTAATGAATAAACACTTAAAATTAGTTGTTAATAACTCTTATCCTAATGAAAATCAGAAATATTTTTTTGAAAAAGAAGAATTAAAAATAATTCTAAATTTATATGCCCAAATGGTTTCAAATGGCTCCTGGAAAGATTATGGTCTAAAAATATCAAGTAAGCAGGTGGCTTTTAGTGTATTTAAAAATACATCAGAAAATGCAATTTATAATATTTGTAAAAATTTTAAACCAGTCAGTAAAAATTTAAAATATTTAATCACTGATACGAAAGGGAAAGTTTTAAAAAACTCTCACATTTTAGAAAATTTACTTAAGAGTATTAATTGGAAAAAACTTTAATTTTTACCTTCTTTGTCCAAATAGTCTTAAGAGCATTATAAACAAGTTAATAAAGTCTAAATACAATGTTAATGCACCCATGACAGCTTTTTTGCCAATTACTTCATTATTATCAGATGCAACATACATATTTTTGATCTTTTGAGTATCATATGCTGTTAAACCTACAAAAATTAAAACTCCTAAAA
>CETH01176427.1_pt1 | contig 10098 bp, 10 predicted proteins | sample 361461 | NCBI WGS metagenome assembly CETH01 (sample SAMEA2622695, study PRJEB7988) | marine metagenome | isolation source: saline water (ENVO:00002010), including
TGCCAGAAGTGCCGGCACTTAAGTATTCAATCTTCGAGGAACTCGATCGGGTAACCGGAAGCAGGACAATCCTGGCATCAAACACTTCATCAATCTCAATCACTGAGATTGCCGCTAGGACTCAGCGTCCTGAACAGGTGATTGGTATGCACTTCATGAACCCCGTTCCGGTCATGACGCTCGTAGAAGTTATTCGTGGGCTCGATACGAGTGACGAGACGATCAAGCTGACTCTCGGCTTAACCCAGGAACTGGGTAAGACCCCTGTGGAGGTTAGCGATTTTCCGGGTTTCGTTTCGAATCGAGTCCTCATGCCGATGATAAACGAAGCTGTTTTCGCCCTGATGGAGGGAGTCGCTACTCCCGAAGCCATCGATGCAGTTATGAAGCTAGGTATGAACCACCCGATGGGACCGCTTGAGTTGGCTGACCTAATAGGGCTTGATACCTGCCTCAACATACTAGAGGTGCTTCATTCAGGGCTGGGTAGTGACCGATATCGCCCTTGTCCGTTGCTCCGGAAGTACGTGGCGGCAGGATGGTTGGGAAGGAAGGTATCCCGAGGATTTTACGAGTACCCTTGAGATTTAGTGCTAATCAAAGGGAGTAGGCTCGGGTCCGATATGGCCCTCTTTTTTCTCGGACGAGCCGGTTCAGGCTCATCGGGGTACAGCATAGACAAGCACCAATCATCAGGGTGCTTTTTCCGGGTGGCAAAAAAATACATGTGCCTGTGAACAATTAACACGTGCTAGAAAAGCTAATGGCTAGAATGAAAATTGAAGAAGTAAGAGCGCGATGAAAATCTTCGACTTGATGTCCGAAGGTGGGCACGAGCAGCTCACCTATTGGAGCGAGCCGGAATTTGGTTACCGAGGTGTTATCGCGATTCATGATACCACTTTAGGTCCAGCTCTTGGGGGAACTCGGTTCTGGTCGTATCAGGATGACCGCGAGGCTACGGTGGACGCTCTGCGGCTCTCTCGCGGAATGACCTACAAGGCTGCGATCACGGGACTGAATCTTGGAGGTGGCAAGTCGGTAATATGGGGAGACAACAAGAGCGCCAATCGTGAGATCATTTTCCGGGCCCACGGACGCGCTGTGGACTCGCTAGGTGGAAGGTATATAACGGCTGAAGACGTTGGGACCTCGCCAGAAGACATGGAGCATGTGGCGATGGAGACGGAGCACGTCGTCGGTCTACTAGGAGGTTCGGGCGATCCCTCCCCCGTCACGGCGTATGGAGTTTATCAGGGGATAAAAGCGTCTGTAGCCCATCGATACGGTGACGATGCTCTAGTGGATCGTCATGTTGCCGTTCAGGGGCTGGGTCACGTAGGGTACTACCTCAGCAGGTATCTAGCTTCAGAAGGAGCCAAGCTCACCGTCACGGACATTGATGAAGAGGCTGTACAGCGAGCAGTAGATGAGTTCGGCGCGACCTATGTCGGACCCAATGCCATCTACGAGGTAGATGCTGACGTCTTTGCTCCCTGCGCGTTGGGTGGTGTCGTTAATGATGCTACGCTTGAGCAGTTCTCTTTCGATATCATAGCGGGAGCAGCCAATAACGTCTTGTGCGAGAGCGCGGTGCACGGGGCAGCGTTGGAGGAAAAAGGAATTCTTTACGCTCCTGATTACGTAATCAACGCAGGCGGTCTAGTGAGCGTTTACGGTGAGCTAAGTGGCTGGGATGCAGCCCAGGCAAAGACCAAAACTGAAGAAATCTACCAGGTGCTCATGAGCATCTACGAAGTTGCTGAGAATGAGGGTATCGGCACGCATACTGCGGCCGATAGGGTTGCAGAGCATCGTATTTTCGAGGCTCGCCGTATAGAGTGAGTTTAAATGTGTTTGACCATCTAGAGAGAAACGACCCAGCCGTATTCGGTGCGATCGTGTCAGAGATCGAACGCCAGCAGTGCGGTCTCGAGATGATAGCGTCTGAGAACTTCCCGTCGATGGCTGTACTAGAAACGACTGGGTCGGTCATGACGAACAAGTATGCCGAGGGTCTACCGGGTAGACGTTACTACGCCGGATGCGAATTTGTTGATCTGGTAGAAGACCTAGCCCGAGATCGCGCCAAGGATCTCTTCGGAGCGGAACACGCCAATGTGCAGCCTCATTCGGGGGCTCAGGCGAACATGGCAGCGTATTTCACGCTATTGGAGCCAGGAGACTCTATCCTTGGAATGGACCTGAGTCACGGTGGTCATCTGACGCACGGGGCTCAGGTCAACTTTAGCGGAACGGTGTTTTCCGCGTCGGCCTATGGGGTTCGTTCAGACAACGGACTCATAGATTACGATGCGTTGCAAGAGCAAGCACGGTCTCAAAAACCAAGGTTGATTGTTGCGGGTGCGAGTGCGTATCCTAGGATTATCGACTTTGAGGCGTTTGGAGATATAGCAAGGGACGTTAGTGCTTATTTGCTGGTCGACATGGCTCATATCGCCGGGCTAGTGGCGACGGGTCATCATCCGTCGCCGGTCCCATACGCGGATGTTGTGACCACAACGACTCATAAGACGCTTCGTGGCCCTCGTGGTGGATTGATCCTGTGTACGTCGGAGCATGCTGCTGAGATCGACAAGGCAGTGTTCCCGTTCATGCAAGGAGGCCCGCTCATGCATGTGATTGCGGCGAAAGCAGTTGCATTTGGAGAGGCTTTAGATGAGGATTTTTCGAGGTATTCTAGGCAGGTGATCGCAAATGCGGCTGCTCTAGGTGAGAGGTTAGTTGAACGTGGCTTCGAACTGGTTTCAGGTGGGACGGATAACCATCTGATCCTAGTTGATCTGCGTAACACTCACCAAGATCTCTCAGGAAAAGAAGCTGAAGAGGCTCTGGAGGCAGCGGCGATAACGGTCAATAAGAACACAGTGCCCCAAGAGACCCGATCTCCTTTGGTTACATCGGGACTGAGGATCGGAACACCGGCGTTAACAACTCGAGGAATGGGAGTGAAGGAGATGATAGCTATTGCCGACTGGATTGCTGAAATCCTCGATTCTCCGGGTGAACAACAGGCTAGAACTCGCGTTAAGGCTTTGGTCCGGGAGCTTTGTGAGGACTTTCCTCTATATCCGGAATTGACACAGACATGACCGTCGTGCACTTGGATCAGAGATTCTCGGTAAGCCCGCACTAATATCTCATCTAGCGCGAGAGAGAGCGGTTTCCCAGATTTCTGTGTATGACCGAACTGCAATTCGCTGACGAGATTCTTGATCAACTCCAGGAGCGGAATCCACGTTTTCACTCTCGCTCTTATGAGTTTGTATTGCAGGCACTGCATTCTGTGATTCGCTCCCTTGAGAAGCCTCGCCACATTTCAGGGAGAGAGCTGGCCAATGGGGTACGGGACTTAGCTCTAGATCGGTACGGACCTCTCGCTAGAACCGTACTGGAGCACTGGGGAATTCATGAAACAGAAGATGTCGGACGTGTAGTGTTCGCGATGGTAGAGCAAGGCATCCTCGTAAAAGAGGATGAAGACAAGCAGCAGGATTTCACAGATCTGTTTGACTTTGAGAAAGTTTTTGAGCGGGATTACCCTTGGAGTGCTGACCTCTAATCTGAGAGGACGGTGGGAACCAACGGATAAGTAAGTGGTGCAAGCACAAACTCCCGGTAGAGCCGGGAAAATCGACGACCAAGGTCGTCAAGACGCCCTAGGGAGGGGATGGATATGGTTGAAGAAGGCGGATTTCCGCGGTGCCAGAAGTGCGAGGGTGAGGGTGGAGGACTGTTACTCCCGCTCTCGGACTACGGTAGAGATGGGGCAGCGATTCGTTACAAGGCTTGGGTCTGCTCGAATCCGGAGTGTGGTTTCAATATCCGGATCGACAACGGTGAGGTCTCGATCGGTCGACAGGTCGGACAGAGCTACAAGTAACAGTTCTGTTTGATTAGCGTAGTCTCGCCGTCGCTTCCGCTAGGGGCACAATGGCTTCAGGTAACGTGCCGCTAAATCCGTTCTCGCGGGGAGATGTCTTGGCGCAGACCGGAGCAGGGGCATCAATGTTTGACGCGCTAGCGATCGATTCGTTCGGCGTGCCCGAGTCGGTTCTTATGGAGAACGCTGGTCGGTCTGCAGCACTAGTCGTTCAATATCTTTACAGACCCAATCACGTTGTTGCTTTCGTTGGGGCTGGCAATAACGGGGGAGACGCGCTTGTATTTCTGCGCACGATGGCATCTTGGGGCGTAGATGTTACCGCTGTGATGGTCGCTGATCGCTCCGCCAGCGATCCACTGTTACACGGCTGGCCCGTGCAATCAGTTATTCACGGTGTAGGTGTGAATGATGACTTGATTACGAGGGCTCTCAGGGAAGCCGATGTGATAGCTGACGGTATTCTCGGAACGGGGACTCGCGGGGCTCCGCGCCAGCGAGAGACGGCCGCGATTAGACTGATTAACGCTTCGGATACTCCAGTGGTGTCGCTGGATATTCCGTCGGGAGCGGATGCCACTTCAGGTGCAACACCGGGCGAGGTAGTTAAAGCCGAGCTAACCGTTTCGTTCGGTGTGCCAAAGACAGGAGCTCTACTTTATCCTGCTAGGGCATGTGTCGGGCGCCACGTCACGTTGGAGATTGGTCTTCCTCCATTGTTAGAGTCTGATGCCGGATGCAGGATCGTGACCCCCCAGTGGGTATCCGGCCAGCTACCAGTTCGTGAGACAAACACTCACAAGAACCGAGTTGGTCGCCTATTAATCGTAGGTGGAGCTATGGGTATGGCCGGCGCGGTGATTCTCGCTGCTCGCGGAGCCTTTCATGCGGGAGCTGGGTTTGTGCAGGTCTGTAGTTCCGCCGCAAATCGTGAACTGGTCCAGGCCGCGATCCCTGAGGCGATCTTTATTCCCGCGGACGATCTTGAGGCTTTGAGAGAGGCGGCAGCACAGACGCATGCCGTTGTAGTGGGTCCCGGGCTAGGAACAGGACTTGAGAGCGAAATCATGCTTGACGAGACCCTGGGTCAAGGAAGCCAACCAATCCTTCTCGATGCCGACGCGCTAAATTTGGCTGCGCAAGGATCCATTTCGTTGAGGCAGGTAGGATCTATGCGGCCGGTGTTGATAACACCGCACTACGGAGAAATGACCCGGCTCGCGCCCAAATTGGTCTCGGCTGATTCACGACTTGATGTAGCACGTGCGTTAGCCTATGAGTGCGCAATTTCAGTGCTGTTAAAGGGAGCCCCTTCGATTGTAGCCTCTCCTGCTCAGCCGATTCTGTTTGACACCCAGGGCTCATCAGATCTGGCTGTTGCCGGTATGGGAGACATGCTCTCTGGCGTGTGCGGTGCGCTGATGGCCCAGGGACTAGAACCAACTATTGCTGGTGCGGTTGGGCTCTACCTTTGTGGCAGGGCAGCACGAATTTCCGAAAGAGGGGCAGGGTTGATGCCGTCAGATGTATCAGAGAGGATCCCTGACGTACTTTTAGAGAAGACTGATGTGCGGGGGAACCTCCCATTTCCGTTTGTAGTTTTTGACGCTGAGGCCGATCAATGAACAATAGGGGTTCGCGTTTCGGTCCTGGCGCTGAGTTTGATCTGATCACCCGACTGCATGACTTTAACAGTGAATTGCCCACTGGAGTGGGTCTTGGTCCTGGAGACGATGCAGCGGTGCTGGAAGGCGGGTGGGTTGTCAGTACTGACCTTTGCGTAGAAGACGTGCACTTCAGGCGCGAGTGGATTACCGATAAAGAAGTTGGTTACCGTGCTGCTGCTGCAGCGCTCTCTGATATGGCCGCGATGGCTGCCGCTCCCGTTGGCCTGCTGGTGTCGATTGCTGCTCAGCGTGGGGGAGCTTTTGACCTCGAACAGATCCAGGCGGGGATCTCAGAAGCGGCGGTCAAGGTTGGCGCATCTGTGATCGGTGGAGATGTATCGGCATCACCTGGACCTTTGATGGTCGATGTCGTGGCTCTAGGGAAGAGCACCTCTCCTGTCAGGAGAGATGGGGCAAAATCAGGAGGTGAGGTCTGGGTGACAGGCTCACTAGGGTCGAGTGCGGCGGCAGTCAGGGTATGGCGAGATGGGGGGACACCAACGGAGGCTCTTCGCACAGCATTTGCGAGGCCAACAGCACGAGTGAACGAAGCGCTATATATCGCCAAGGATTTATTTGCCCATGCGATGATTGATATATCAGATGGCCTCATTGGGGATGCTGGGCATATTGCTGCGTCATCTGGTGTGAAGATTACACTTAACGCACTGGACATTCCGATCGCGAGGGCTGCGATCACTCACTTGGGTAGAACTGAGGCGCTCCGGGATGCTTTGGCCGGCGGCGAAGATTACGAGTTATGCTTCGTAACGGATCCAGGCATCGTCGATCCACTTCGCTTTTTAGATCGCTATGGGGTTACTGTGACGAAAGTCGGTGACGTGGCTGAGGGAGAGGGCGTCTGGCTTAAAGAGGAAGACGGGACCCTTTCGACTTTTGTTAGCGGTGGATTTGACCACTGGGCGGTTGAGGACAGAGTGCCCGAGAAGGAATCATGATCCGACTGCTCGGGGTGCTGATCTGGATTGGCCCGGCCACGATCTGGTACGGTGGTCGTATGATTTGGGCTGTTTTCGCTGGTTCATCGGATAAGACATGCATCTGTCAGAAAAGTCCCAAGCGCTGGGCTAGTCAGCTGTTATGGATCTCCGGAGTGAAGATCTGTTTTGAGAATATTGACTTTATCAATCCGAGTAAGCCCCAGATCCTAGTGGCGAATCATTCCTCTTGGTATGACGTCCTTGCACTCGTTTTGATTCCCGGAACGTTCGTGTTCGTGGCCAAGAGAGAACTGGCAAGCATTCCGATTTTTGGCCGAGCGATTGGCTCATGTGGACATATTTTTGTTGACCGAAAGGACCGAAGCGCTGCAGTTCGATCTTTGGGTGTGGCGAAAGACCTGTTGGAGAATGCGAGCCCTACCATCATCATGTTCCCTGAAGGCACGCGCACGAAAACTGGTGAGCTCCAGAAGTTCAAGAAGGGTGCTTTTGTTTTGGCGATACAGACGGGGGTCGATGTCTTGCCTGCGGCCGTCATCGGATCACGCGAAGTAATGAAGAAGGGTTCTCTCAGAATAAAGCCCGGAACTATAACCGTTAGGGTTGGGATGCCGATCGAGGTTGATAGACTCGATATGGAAGACCGAAATGAACTAACGGAAAGAGCCAGAAACGCGGTGGTAAAGTTGCAGGTGCAGGGAGCTCAGAAAGACATAGAACCAATAGGAGGAGGATAAATGTCGACAATCGTCGACGTTCGAGGGCGCGAGATAATAGACTCCCGTGGCAATCCCACTGTCGAAGCTGAAGTTACCCTTGAGTCCGGCGTGCGTGGTCGTGCCGCCGTTCCATCGGGAGCCTCTACCGGAGAGCACGAAGCTGTCGAACTGAGAGACCGTGACCACGAGCGTTTCTTGGGCAGAGGTGTGCTAAAGGCCGTTAGCAACGTCAACGAGAGGATCGCGGAAGCGGTAAGAGGATTTGAGGTTCGAGACCAGGTGGATATTGATCGAGCGATGATCGACTTGGACGGTACGCCAAACAAGCAAGAGCTTGGAGCCAACTCTATACTTGCGGTTTCGATGGCGGTGGCGCGTGCAGCGGCGACGGAGAGCCAACTACCACTTTGGCGCTACCTCGCAACTTCAGAAGACGTGGGTACGCTGCCAGTACCTATGATGAATATCCTTAACGGGGGCTCGCATGCACCCAACAACGTCGACATCCAAGAATTCATGGTTATGCCCGTTGGGGCGGCAACCTTTTCGGAAGGTCTACGCATGGGTGTCGAGGTCTTTCATCATCTGAAGAACGTTCTTAGGGCTCAGGGAAAAAACACAGCCGTTGGTGATGAAGGGGGCTTCGCTCCTGATTTGGGGAACAACGAAGAGGCAATTGAGGTTGTCCTTGAGGCGATTGAGAAAGCTGGTTACAAAACAGGTAGAGACGTTGCCTTAACTCTGGATGCTGCCGCTGCTGAGTTCTTTCAGGATGGCCAGTATGTCTTCCACTGGTCAGGAGGTGAGCGCCGCGATTCAAACGAAATGGTTGAATTTTGGAGGCAATGGGTTGCAAAATACCCTATAAGTTCGATTGAAGACCCGCTCGACGAGAACGACTGGGATGGTTGGACGGCTTTGACAGAGGCCATTGGAGGGGATGTTCAGATTGTGGGAGATGACCTTTTCGTGACTGACGCGGACCGTCTAGAGAAGGGGATTCGTGGTTGTGTAGCCAATGCTATTCTGATCAAGGTGAACCAGATCGGTACCCTAACTGAGACCTTAGAAACAATGCGTATCGCGAGAGAATCCGGTTATAGGAGCATCGTTTCCCATCGGTCCGGTGAGACAGAAGACACGTTCATCGCAGACCTTTCCGTCGCGACCGGTGCGGGTCAGATAAAGACGGGCAGCGCTAGCCGTACTGACCGCGTAGCAAAATACAACCAGCTACTTCGTATCGAGGAGCAGCTCGGTTCAATTGCCCGATATCCGGGCCGCGGGCTCTGGGACTGATCAATGGCACCACGCACGAATAAGAGGCTGTCGGCAAGATTCACACTGAAACGGTCGGTGGTGCCGATCCTACTTGTCGCTGCGGGTTACTACGCGGTCTTTGGCGGAGGATCTTCGGTTTGGGATCTTTTGGAGACTCGGAAGAACGTGGTCGTTGAGCGGACGCGCTTGGAAGAGGCCAGGGTTAAGATCGACTCACTTCAAGTGGAGCTTCAACAATTGAAGCAGGATCCGGCGATCATTGAGCAGATTGCACGTGAGCAGTACGGAATGATTCGAGAGGGCGAGGTCCTTTACCGCTTCACCCTTACAACCGCTGAGGGGCCACCGCCGCTTACCCGTTGACCATGCTCGTCAATCTTGTTGGGTGTCGTCGGATTCGATCGTCTCAGAGTTTTCTTCTGATCCTTCGAGAAGCACAGGCCCCGATTTAGTTATTCTGGGTGCCTTGGTGTCAGCTAGGGCGTCTGCTGTCGCTACCCTGTCAGAGAGACTCGTCAGTGCTGCCTCCTCCGCAAGCTTGAGAGCGCGGGCTTTACCCTCTGGCGTCACAGCACTTTGTTCCTTGCCGAACTGAGAGAACAGGTCGATTGGGATGGGGAAGAGAGTGGTTGAGTTGTTCTCCACAGCGACCTCGGCCACCGTCTGCAGGAATCGGAGCTGAATCGCGACCGGGAACTGCTCGATCACTTCTGCCGCCTGAATCAGTTTTGTCGAGGCCTGATACTCACCCTCAGCATTGATAACCTTTGCTCTGCGCTCGCGCTCAGCCTCGGCCTGTTTTGCCATAGCCCGTTTCATCTCCTGCGGAAGGTCGATGTCTTTGATTTCGACACCTGTGACCTCGATACCCCATGGGTCGGTTCCTTCATCAATGATTAATCGCACTACCTCATTGATGCGTTCACGCTCCGCTAGCAGTTCATCCAATTCGGATTGTCCAATTACCGAACGGAGAGTCGTCTGGGCAAGCTGACTTGTTGCAAAATAATAATCCTCAATCTCAATCATCGCCTTAGTTGGATCTGCGACCCGAAAATACACCACCGCATTTACTCGAACCGAGACGTTGTCTTTTGTTATTGTGTCCTGTGGCGCGATATCAAGGGCTACTATTCTCAGGTCCATCTTCCGTATGCGATCGATGCCGAAAGGAATAAGAAAGATTAGGCCTGGGCCCTTAGCCCTTGTGAGCTTACCCAGTCGGAAGACTACTCCTCTCTCATACTCATAGAGCACACGGATTCCTGTGAATACGGCTCCTAGCCCTAAAACGACGGCCGAAACTAGAGGTACACTCAGTTCCATTGTGAACTTTCTCCAATTTGAGACAATAGGCCCGGATAGCTAGCACGATCTGCTTGATTAAATGTAATTCTGCATCATAGTGGATGCTTGCAAGAGGTAGTTGACATGGACGAAGGCCCCAATGACCTTTTTCCGCTTCGCCGGAGTAGCTCAGCTGGTTAGAGCAACGGAATCATAATCCGTGTGTCGGGGGTTCAAGTCCCTCCTCCGGCATCCCTTGAGCTGTAAGGCTTTTAGGG
>CETH01184438.1_pt1 | contig 10097 bp, 11 predicted proteins | sample 361461 | NCBI WGS metagenome assembly CETH01 (sample SAMEA2622695, study PRJEB7988) | marine metagenome | isolation source: saline water (ENVO:00002010), including
TTTTTTCTCCCTTACAAACTCCCTTAAAATAGTTTCTCTTGTATGTAGAAAATTTTAATGTGTCTTTAATAGCAAGCAGCTATAGTTTCTGTATCTTCGTAAGCCTCAAGAGATACAATTTTTCCACGTTTTACTGTAAAAACCCAAACAAACGTTACATTCCAACGTTTCTTTTTAGACTTTGACCTAGCAATTTCATTACCTAAAACACTTACGCGTGTACCATCCACAATAAATTCATTAAATTCGATGCCTCCCCCAGTAAAATCAACTGAATCACCTACACGGCCTAAGAATTTTTTATGCTTCTCTATTCCTACCCATTTCCCGGCCCATGGTAATTTTTTTGAACCAGGAAATTTCCAAGTACAATCTTTTGACTGAAGTGCTATCAAACTTTCTATGTTTCCTGATTGCAAAGCTTTAAGCCATCGTCGAATTAATGCTTTATTGTTAATCACTGTCCTCTCCCTAATTTTTTATTTTCGTCCTTTTGCTGGCCCTTTTTGCACATCTACTCACTCAATTTCCTGAACCACACTTCAAATTTTGCTCTCAATCATTTTATGTATAAATTGAAATTATATTTTCCCTTACAAGTTCCCTTAACAAGAGACCCTCAATCACCAGAGTTCTATAGTAAAACACCATCCGGCGAAACCACATTTCCACCTGATAAATCTCCTGTGTCATACTATGAACTTATAATATTGGTTGAAGTTTACCAGACTTTACAATTAACTTTTGACATTGTTTTTTTATTATAGTTGTCAATAAATACTAGACATTTAGATCTTCAGGTTTTGATTTATTGTTACTATTGTTATCAATCGGTTCCCTTTCTAATTCCGATCTGATCCATACACTAAAGATATCACTTGCAGTAAAGAACCTACTCAGCAGTTTTTGTGTTGTTTGTTGGTCTATTTCAGAAAGGTTAATAATTATATCAAGCTCTAAGACAAGATCTTTATCCTTATCAATATAGGCCTTTGCCCATCGAAATCTTTCATTCCATTTATTTGCAGTTGATTCATTAAAATCCTTGGGTTTAGAAAAATATTTTCTTAATTGAAGGATATAATCATTCTCAACCAAAACATTGATTATAGTTTCCCTGGATTTTACTTTTAAAATAGTTGGTCGATGATCAATATCAATACGGTCGATTATTTTATAACCTGCATCTTTAAAAGTATCATATAAAGCGCTGAAATATTTGGTAATAGTATCAGCATCCTGATATTTTCCCTCATTCCATTGGCCTTGATATTCAAAACCATTTACTTGGGTAAACTTTCCATATCCATGGAATTTCCCTTTCTCAAATTGGCCTACATACTCAGATCCATCAGCAAATGTTAGAGTGCCATACCCATGCATGCGCCCCTGGAATGATTGACCTATATATTTAGCTCCATTTTCATGAATTGCAGACCCTTGTCCGTGAATTTGCCCATCTTTCCACTCACCAATATATGTTTCTCCATATGAGAAAACATATATACCAAATCCATTAAATTGATTGTTTTGAAACTCTCCAATGTATTTTTCACCATTCGGAAAATATTTCGCCCCCTGGCAATTGTGTCTGACATTTTGGCATATAGGTAAACTAGATATTTGTGGCCTATCTTTTAGATTTGATAACAAATTATTCTGTTCTCCTTCGGTCAGATTATTATGAATAAAATCCGTAGGAGTAGAAGGGGTATCTCTCTTCCTGTCTTCTGTATATTTTATTTTGAGGTGTTCTTTTTTTAGTTGATTCCTATCAGGGTCGGAGAAACCAACAGCGTTAGGTTCATGACATAAGAAAGAAACTAAAACTGCAGAAGTCATAAATATTATCAACAAAATAATAACTCTCATACCGCTCGCCCCCCCAAAGTAGACATTAATGATTTTCATAAGGTCTAGTTTTGTCAAAAATATGGCGTTTCAATTAGAGGTCTTTTTTATTGGGCTGTATTGGACTTGATTTATGCTTTCTGGTTTATATAGGCGGTGGCTTCGATCTCGATCATGGCTTCGTCTTCGATCAGATCGTTAACGATGATCATCGACATGGCGGGGAAGTGTTTGCCGAAGACGCGCTGATAGGCTTTGCCCACCTCGCGCTGTTTGGCGAGGTATTCGGCCTTGTCCTTCACGAACCATGTGAGGCGGCCAATGTCATCGACCTCACCACCAGCGGCGCGGGCAATCTCGGCGATATTGGTTAAGGCCTGTTCCATCTGTTCAATAAAACCACCTTTGACGAATTTCTTGTCCTTGTTCCAGCCAATTTGCCCACTAATATGAAGCGTGCCATCGGCCATCAAAATGCCGTTCGCGTATCCAAGGGCAGGCGCCCAGCCTTCGGGGTGGATGGTTTGAGGTTTCATGCTCCGGTCTCCATCAAAGTGTTGATTTTTTGGCGTACGGACTTTGGCCACGATACAGGGCGGCCTTCCGGGCCGACACAGACTAGAACCTGATCGGCTTCAAAGCACACTGTTTCATCTCTTATGGCTCGGGTCGTTAGAGAGAGGCTCGCGCGGCCCAATTGGATTACTTGAATCCCAAGTTTCAATTGATCTCCATGCCGGCAAGGCGCCTTGAAGCGCACTTTAAACTCGGCTGTTGGCACGCCGCTGTCGGGGTGCATCGTTTCAAATGGCCAATCCAACAGGTCACTAAAAAAAGCCTCGACCGCGTCATTGATCATCTCGAAGAACCGCGGATAAAAGACGATCCCCGCTGGATCGCAGTGTTTGAACAACACTTTTTGCGGGATCTCGAAGTGCATCAGGTCACCTTTGGTTTAGCTTTGTATTTGGGGTCGTCCCAAAGATTTTTTGTGGTCAAATCTTCGATGATCTGGGCGGCGGCGATCACGCTCTCGTGCAGATCCAACATCTCCTTACTTAGGATGCTCATAGTTTGCCTCTCAGTTTCCGCAGTTTGAAGCGCTGGATCTTTCCGCTTTCTGTTTTGGGCAGCGCGTCGGTGAATACCACAGAACGCGGATATTTGAACGGTGCAATGGTTGCTTTGACGTGGTCCTGAAGAAGCTTGACCATATCACCTGATGCCTTTTGATCCGCACCCAAGACCACATGCGCTTCGACGATTGAGCCGCGCTCTTCGTCTGGTGTGCCAATCACCGCGCACTCCGCGACAGCCTCATGGGAAATAAGCGCGGCTTCTACCTCGGGCCCAGCAATGTTGTAGCCAGACGAGACGATGATGTCGTCGTATCGAGCAGCAAAATGGAAGTACCCGTCTTCATCCTGGCTGAAGGCATCGCCCGAGATGTTCCAGCCGTTCTGCACATATTCGGTTTGGCGTTCCCCAAACATGTAGCGGCACCCCGTTGGGCCGCGCATGGCCAAACGACCAACCTCGCCGCGGGGCAGTTCTGCACCGTCCGAGCCTATCACTTTAGCTTCATAGCCCTTCACCGGCTTGCCGGTACAGTTAGGCTTGTGATCTTCAAACCGGTTGGTGATGAAGATGTGCAGCATCTCGGTGGCGCCGATCCCGTCCAGCATGGGCTTACCCGTTTTGGCCTGCCATTCATCATAGACGGGAGCGAGCAGGGTTTCACCTGCTGAGACTGCTGCGCGAAGGGAAGACAGGTCCGCGCCTTCATCCATTGCACGCAGCATTGCGCGATAGGCGGTAGGTGCGGTGAAGCAGACGGTGGCTTTGTAGGTTTCGATAATTTCGATGATATTTGGTGGTGATGCGTTCTCGAGGAGAGTCGCAGCCGCCCCAAAGCGCAAAGGGAAGATCGCCAACCCGCCAAGCCCAAAGGTGAAGGCCAGTGGGGGGGAGCCGATGAACACGTCGTCGGGCTGGACGTTCAGCACTTCTTTGGCATATCCATCAGCAATGATCAGCAGATCTCTGTGGAAGTGCATTGTTGCTTTTGGGTTGCCGGTTGAGCCTGAGGTAAAGCCAATAAGTGCCATGTCGTCTTGAGCAGTATTCACGGCTTCGAATTGCACCGATTTGGTCAGTGCAAGCCGGTCTAGCTCTGCATCGTGGTTCGCAGTACCGTCAAACCCGACGACAGTTTGCAGATGAGGGCTTTTTTTTGCACAGGCCGTCATCTCGTCCATCAACCGCGTGTCACAAAGTGCATATGTGATCTCGGCTTTCTCAACATATTTTGCCAATTCAACCGCGCGCAACATTGGCATGGTGTTCACGACAACCGCGCCCGCCTTTGTTGCGGCTAGCCAGCAGGCCACCATCGCCGGGTTGTTGGCTGAGCGAATCATGACCCGGTTGCCCGGTTTCAGCCCCAGATCATCAACCAGCGCATTTGCCAAACGGTTGGTCCAGTCGGTCAGTTCTTTATAGGTGCGTTTACGTCCGTTGCCGATTAGCGCGGTGTTATCGCTGAAACCTTTGGCCACCATTGCGTCAGTTAGTTCGTATCCTGCATTCAATTTATCGGGATAGTTAAAATCATCCAGCAAAAAGTCAGGCCATTGATCGACCGGGGGCAAATTATCCCGTGTGAACGTGTCTGTATGTGCTGATGGATTCATATCTAATCTCCTTGATGAGCGGCAAGGGCTTGGCGTGCGATAATCACGCGTTGCACATCCGATGCTCCTTCGTAAATGCGCAGGGCGCGGATTTCGCGGTAAAGCTTCTCGACGGTTTCGCCCGACTTCACCCCGTTTCCGCCGTGCAGTTGGACTGCCTTGTCGATGATAACTTGAGCCTGCTCTGTGCCGAATAATTTAGCCATCGCGGCTTCTCGGGTGACTCGCGGTGCACCTTTGTCCTTGGTCCAGGCCGCGCGATAAACCAACAGCGCGGCAGCGTCTATGTCAAGCGCCATATCCGCGATGTGGCCTTGTACCATTTGCAGATCAAACAGCGGAGCCCCTTGTACATGGCGTTTCGTCACGTGGTCTAAGGAGTCGTCCAAAGCCCGCCGCGCAAAGCCCAAAGCGGCTGCGGCAACGGTTGAACGGAAGATGTCAAGAACCGACATAGCAATTTTGAAGCCCTGCCCCGAGGTCCCTATCATCGCAGTGGCGGGCAGTCGTACATTGTCGAAGTTGAGTGTTGCGAGTGGGTGGGGCGCAATTGTCTCGAGCCGCTCAGCGACGGACAACCCATCCGCATCCGCAGGCATTACAAAGGCCGACATACCCTTGGTCCCAGGCGCCTCGCCGGTGCGCGCGAAGACCGTGTAGACATCGGCTATCCCACCGTTCGAGATCCAGGTTTTTTGCCCGTTCAAGATATAATGGTTGCCATCAAGCGTGGCTGTCATCTTGTTGGCGGCCACGTCGGAACCCGACCTCGGCTCGGTCAATGCAAAGGCCGAGATAGCTTTGCCCGAGCGGGTTTGTGGGAGCCACTTGGCCTTTTGCTCCTCAGACCCAAAGAGCGAGATTGCCCCGGTCCCAAGTCCCTGCATGGCGAAGGAGAAGTCGGCAAGACCATCGTGACGCGCCAAGGTTTCGCGGATCAGGCAAAGGGCGCGCACATCCAGCTTGCCATCTTCAGCTCCGGAATGCGCCGCAAAGCCTCCCTCGCCCAACAACGTCACCAATTGTCGGCAGGCGGCATCTGTATCCGTGTGATCAACCGAGCTGAGATTGGCCTTGCACCAGGCATCCAGGGCCTCCGACAATTCTCGGTGTCGATTTTCGAAGAACGGCCATGTGAGGAAACTTTTATCCGCCATCAATCGCCCTCAAACACTGGTTTTTCCTTGGCCACAAATGCATGATAGGCTCGGTGGAAGTCTTGGCCCTGCATGCAGATTGCCTGGGCTTGCGCCTCGGCTTCAATCGCCTGTTCGATGCTCATTGACCATTCCTGCGCCAGCATCGTCTTGGTCATCATGTTTGCAAAGTTTGGTCCCTCCGCGATGCGCCGCGCCATATCCTGCGCGGTGGCCATCAGGTCATCAGCCGGGACCACGCGGTTGAAATAACCCCATTGCTCGCCTTCTTCAGCGCTCATCGACCGACCAAAATAGAGCAACTCTGCTGCGCGTCCTTGCCCGATGATGCGGGGAAGGATGGCGCAGGCTCCCATATCGCAACCGGCAAGCCCGACGCGGTTGAACAGGAAGGCGGTCTCAGCCTCGGGCGTCGCAATCCGCAAATCTGACGCCATCGAAATGATTGCCCCGGCCCCGGCGCAAACCCCGTCTACCGCGGCAATGATTGGCTTGTTGCAATTAACCATCGCCTTGACCAGATCGCCGGTCATGCGGGTAAAAGCCAAAAGCTTTTTCATATTCATTTTGGTCAGCGGGCCGATGATGTCATGCACGTCGCCTCCGGATGAAAAATTACCACCGTTCGGGCCAAAGACCACCACATCCACACCGTCGTGGTAGGGCAGGGCGCGAAACCAGTCGCGCAGCTGGGCATAGCTGTCGAAGGTCAATGGGTTTTTCCGCTCGGGCCGATCCAGCGACACGGTCGCGATTCCGTTTGTAACGGAGCAGATGAAGTGTTTTGTTTCAGTCATTATGGAGCTCCTCCAAAGCAGCGTTTAGTTGATCAAGCCGAAGATTCATGCCGTCGACGTCTAACTCATCAAGCCCGGATAGTATGTCGTTTATCCATGCCTCGTGCGCGTGCGCGTGATTGCGGAACACCTCTTTACCCTTTTGAGTCAACCGCACCAGATGGGCGCGACGATCGTCTGGGATCGATACGCGCAAAGCCAAGCCTTCTTCGGTCAACTTATCTACAATTCCGGTGATATTCCCGTTGGTGACACGCAAAAGTTTCGAGATTTCACCCATCTTCAGTCCGTCAGTGGAGCGGTCCAAAGCGCTCAACACGTCAAAGCGCGGCAGGGTCGATCCATAGTTGTTACGCAACCGACGGCGCACTTCATCTTCGATGGAACGGCTAGCCTTCAAAAGTTTTAGCCACAGCCGCAGTCGTTCCTTGGGCAGATCATCAACATCGGGCTTGCGGGAGGGCGTGCTCATATCTCGCCGCCCGACAGACTGAGCGCATGTCCGTTGACCGAACGTGCGGCGTCCGAACAGAGCCAAAGAGCTGTGCCCGCAACTTCGTCTGTCTGGATGAGACGTTTTTGCGGATTGCCGGCGTATAGCGAGGTGCGCGCTTTTTTTTCGCTCATACCAGTTTTCTCAACGATATTGGCAACCGAGCGGTCCAACATGGGTGTTTCAATGAAGCCTGGGCAGATGGCATTGACTGTGATGCCGTTTGAGGCTAGTTCCAGTGATAACGCACGGGTCAACCCGACTACACCGTGCTTCGCGGCACAGTAGGCTGAGACATAAGGGTAGCCTTTGAGGCCCGCGGTGGAGGCGATGGCGATCAACCGGCCCGAACCTGCGGCTTTCATATCGTGCAGCGCGGCCTGCCACACGTTCGAAACGCCAATCAGATTGACCGACAGCATGTTTTGCATCTGATCGGGGGTCATTTTTGAAAACGGAACGCTGTCTGCCGCACCCGCGTTCGCTACAACCACGTTGATCGGGCCATGGTCGGTGCGGGCTGCGTCGAAGGCCTCAGCAACAGCGTGGGCGTCGGTGACATCGCACAGTTGATAGGGCAGGTTCTGCACTTGAAGCGGTGCTTCTGAGCGGCCCATGATTGTGACGCTGGCACCGGCATCGGCCAAGGTCTGCGCTGTTTCTGCGCCGACCCCGGTACCTCCGCCAGTCACAACTATATGTTTGCCCACAAGGTTCATACCCGGATCATCTCCGCTTCGCGATCTGCCAACCGCCAGGCCTGATCGCGCCCTGCCTCATAGGGCCGCGGCCAAATCGCTTGGCGGTCGCCAATCTTTGAACTTTCGCGCAGGGTCCAATACGGATCGGCTAGATGGGGGCGACCAACGGCCACCAGATCAGCGCGACCGGCCATCAGGATCGAGTTCGCATGGTCGGCCTCATAGATATTTCCTACGGCCATCGTCCTGATCCCGGCTTCGTTGCGGATGTGGTCGCTAAACGGGGTCTGGAACATGCGACCGTAGACAGGCTTGGCGTCAGTTGTGGTTTGTCCTGCAGAAACGTCGATCAAATCGGCCCCGGCTTTGGTGAACATTCGCGCAATCTCAACGGCGTCTTTAGGCGTCACCCCTGCTTCTCCTACCCAATCATTGGCCGAGATACGGACAGACATTGGCTTCTCGTCTGGCCAAACAGCGCGCATTGCTGCGAACACCTCCAACGGATAGCGCATCCGGCTCTCCAAGCTGCCGCCATATTCATCTTTACGCGCATTTGACACCGGCGAGATAAAAGACGATATCAGATAGCCATGTGCGGCGTGCAATTCGATCATATCAAAGTTAGCGCGGTTGGCCATTTCAGCAGCACACACGAATTGATCGCGTATGTCGTCCATCTCGGTGCGCGTGATCTCGCGTGGGGTAGCATTCTGATCTGACCACGGGATCGCCGAAGCGCTGACAATGTCCCAATTGCCATCGGCAAGCGGCGCGTCCATTCCTTCCCATCCGATATTGGTCGAGCCCTTGCGGCCTGAGTGTCCGATCTGACAACAAATCTTGGCGTCGGTATAGACATGCACAAAATCTGTCAGCCGCTTCCACCCTACTTCATGCTCGGGCGCGTAAAGCCCTGGACAACCCGGCGTGATCCGACCTTCCTCCGACACGCAGGTCATCTCGGTGTAAACCAACCCTGCGCCGCCCTTTGCCCGTTCGCCGTAGTGCGACAAATGCCAGTCATTTGGACAACCTTCTGTTGCGAGATATTGCGCCATTGGCGAGACAACAATACGATTCTTAAATTCCATGTTGCGTAGCTTGAAGGGTACGAGCATCGGTGGGCGCACCGGCGTATCCGCAGGCACACCGACCTGATCCATGAACCAACGCTCCGCGCTTTCCAGCCATTTTGGATCGCGTTCCCGCAGGTTCTCATGGCTGATCCGCTGAGAGCGGGTTAGCATCGAGTAGTTGAGTTGCACGGGATCAAGAACAAGGTAGCGATCCACTTGCTCGAACCACTCCAGCGAGTTGCGCGCCGCCGACTGCAGGCGCAGCACCTCAAGGCGGCGTTCTTCTTGATAGCGGGTGAAGGCATCTTCCAGTTTGCTTTCGGTGTGAATAAGCTTCGCCAATGAAATGGCGCTTTCGAAGGCTAACTTAGTGCCTGAGCCAATCGAGAAATGCGCGGTGGCCGAGGCATCGCCCAGTAGGACCACATTCTCATGATGCCAGGTTTCACACAGCACGCGCGGGAACCGAATCCAGGCCGACCCACGAATGTGGTTTGCATTTGTCATCAACGAATGACCATTCAGGTGTTCAGCAAAAATCTTCTCGCAGGCTGCGATGCTTTCCTGCTGGGTCATGTCAGCAAAGGAGAACTTGTCGAATGTGTCCTGCGCGCACTCCACGATAAACGTCGCGGTGTTATCGTCGAACTGATAGGCGTGAGCCCAAACCCAGCCGTGCTCGGTCTCTTCAAAGATGAACGTGAACGCGTCCGAAAACTTCTGATGGGTGCCTAGCCAAATAAACTGACAAAGCCGCTGATCAACTTCGGGCTTGAAACAGTCGCTATACAGCGTACGCGTGAGTGAATTCAGCCCGTCGCTCGCGACAACGATGTCAAACTTGTGACGGTAATCCTCAGCGCTCCCCACTTCGGTTTCAAAGCGCAGTTCAACGCCGAGTTCTTTTGCGCGATCATGCAATAAAAGCAACAGCTTCTTGCGCCCTATACCGCAAAAGCCGTGGCCGGAAGATATATGAGTCTCGCCCCGATAGTGCAGCGCGATGTCGTCCCAATAGGCGAAGTTTTCACCAATGGCTTTAGCGCTGACGGCGTCATTGGCGGCAAGATTCTCAAGTGTTTCATCCGAAAGAACGACACCCCACCCAAATGTGTCATCGAACTTGTTGCGCTCAATCACAACAATGTCGGCAGACGGATCGCGAAGCTTCATTGAAATTGCAAAATACAGACCCGCAGGCCCACCACCTAAACATACAATGCGCATGGCGATCTCCATTTTAACCGCAGGGCTTTGCTCGCCTGCTCAGTATCTAAAATAGAACAGATCCGAAAATAATTCAAGCTTAAAATTTTTAACCTTCAT
>CETH01027416.1_pt1 | contig 10096 bp, 7 predicted proteins | sample 361461 | NCBI WGS metagenome assembly CETH01 (sample SAMEA2622695, study PRJEB7988) | marine metagenome | isolation source: saline water (ENVO:00002010), including
TTTTTTATCAATTTCCATTTTTAAGCAACTCTTGCATTGCATTTATGGCCAAAATATAACCATTTGTGCCAAGACCAAAAATTCCTCCTTTAACAACCCCACTTATCATAGATTTTTGTCTAAATTCTTCTCTATTGTAGATATTTGATATATGAAGCTCTATTATGGGTATTTTAAGTATGCTTAAAGCATCTCGTATTGCTACCGATGTATGAGTAAAACCTGCAGCATTAATTATTATACCATTGTATTTATTTCTTGAGTTTTGAATTAAAGTAACTATTTCTCCCTCAATATTAGACTGTTCAAAATCTAGATTTAATCCCAGTTTTTGAGCTGTTTCCCTGCAATTTTTTTTCAAATCCTCAAAATTTAAAGATCCATATTGAGATTGCTCTCTTTCTCCTAATAGATTGAGATTTGGTCCATTTATTATTATTATATTATTATTCACGCTAAATCTTATATTACATGATTAAAAAAAATAAAATAAAAATCCAATTAAATGGAAAAAAATCGATTTTAAAAGCAGGATCTTCAGTAAAAGATTTGATATTAAAGCTAGATATTCCATTAAACAAAGTCGCTATAGAGTTGAATGAAATAATACTGGATAAAAAAAAAATTAAAAATACTATTTTAAAAAAAAATGACAAAATTGAAATAGTGCATTTTATAGGCGGAGGGTAATGAAAAAAAAAGATAATTTTATAATAGATAATAAAATATTTAAATCTAGACTAATTGTTGGAACAGGAAAATATAAAAATATGAAAGAATGTGCTAAAGCTATAAAAATTTCTGAAGCCAATATAGTTACAGTTGCTGTAAGAAGAGTTAATATTTTAGATAAATCAAAACCTTTACTTATGGACTTCATCGATCCAAAAAAAATTACTTATCTTCCAAATACTGCTGGATGTTTTAATTCAAAAGAAGCATTACGAACTTTGAGATTAGCTAGGGAAATAGGTGGTTGGAAATTAGTTAAATTAGAAGTATTAGGCGATAAAAAAAATCTTTTTCCAGATATGATTGAAACTCTGAAATCCACAGAAATTTTAACCAAAGAAGGATTTAAAGTTATGGTCTATTGTAACGATGATCCATTAATGGCAAAAAGATTAGAAAATGTAGGAGCTGTAGCTATTATGCCTTTAGCATCTCCAATAGGATCAGGGCTAGGAATACAAAATAAAGTAAATATAAGAATTATTAGATCTCAAACAAAGTTACCAGTCATAGTTGATGCTGGAATAGGAGAGGCTTCAGATGCTTCAGAGGCAATGGAATTAGGTTGTGACGGAGTCCTTATAAATACTGCAATTGCTAAGGCAAGAAAACCCTTTTTAATGGCAGAAGCAATGAAGCTTGCAGTTCAAGCGGGAAGAAAATCGTATCTTTCAGGTAGAATTAGAAAAAATATTTCTGGAAAAGCCTCATCACCCAAGTTTGGAATTATTTAATTTTTTTAAATTTTTTAAATTTTTTATTTTTTCTTTTTGAAAATTTTATGTTTTTTTTATTATTTAAAGACTTCATTTTTTTATTTTGACTTTCTTCAATTTTTTTAAATACATTAATTTTTTCTATTTTTTCAATTAGTTTTTTATTTTTATGTTGGAATTCAATAATATAATCCATTACATTTAAATTTTTATCTGACTTGAATATAATTTTAATTTTATTTTTCTTTTCAAAATACTTAATTTCATCATTATAATTTTCATTTATAAAATGAAAAATTTTTTCACTCAAAGAAACGTTTATAATTTTAGATTTATTCTCTATTGATTTAAGTTCCATTAACTTAATTATTTTTAAAGAAAATGATTCGTTTGTTAAATTTATTTGCCACTTCACATTACTTTCTCTAAGTCTTTGTCTCGACATTTCAAGCAATCCAAAGTTACTTATTCTTCCAATTTGTATTCTAGCTCTATCAGATCTGCATTTATCCTTTAGTTTTCTCTCAACTTGTCTTCTATTTCCAAAATTCATCATATCTATAAAATCAATAATAATTAAACCAGACAAATCTCTTATTTTTATTTGTCTCGCAATTTCTTCTGCAGACTCTAAATTTGTAGCTAAAGCAGTACTCTCAACGTTTTTTTGTTTAATCGATTTTCCAGAATTTACATCAATTGAAACCAATGCTTCAGTTTGATTAATTACTAGATAACCACCAGAGTCTAATTTAACCTCACTTTGAAAAATTTCATAAAGTTTTTTTTCAATTTTTTCTTTAAAAAATAATGGAATTTTGTCTCTATACTTTTTAACTTTTTTTAAATTTTTTGGCATCATCAATTTCATATAGTTTTTAGTTTTTTGATAACCTTCGTTTCCTTCAACAATTATGTTTTGAGTATTATCATCGTACATATCTCTTATACTTCTTTTAATAATGTCACTTTCTTGATGAATTAAAGAAGGTGCAATCGAATTCATTGCATTGTTTTTAATAGAGTTCCATACATTAATTAAATTTGAAAGATCATTTTCTATTTCATTTTTAGTTTTGTTTGATCCTGCAGTTCTTACAATAATTCCCATTTCTTTAGGAATACTGATCTCATTTAATATTACACGAATTTTTTTTCTTTCACCGGGATTAAAAATTTTTCTAGATATTCCACCGCCCTTAGGTGTGTTTGGCATCAACACAATATATTTTCCAGCAATAGAGATAAAAGTACTAAGCGCAGCACCCTTAAAGCCTCTTTCATCTTTTAAAACTTGAACTAATATAACTTGGTTAGGCTTAATTACTTCTTGTATTTTGTATCTTTTGTTTGGATGTTTTATTTCTTGAGCTTTATCTTCAATACTGAAATCTACTTGTTTATCATCAGCACCATTTGCTTGATTTAAATCTTCATTTTCATTAATTATATTTTCATCTTTAATTTTACTTTCCTTTAATAATTCTTCTCTTGCTTTTTCTTCTTCCCTTTTTATTTTTTCTATATCGCTGTTGGGTATTTGATAATAATCACTTTGAATATCGTTAAAAGATAAAAAACCATGTCTTTCTCTTCCAAAGTCTATAAATGCAGCTTGTAAAGAAGGTTCTATTCTACTTACTTTACCTAAATAAATATTATTTTTTATTAAAGTATTTTTTACGCTTTCGTACTCGTAGTCTTCAATATTACCATTTGATTTAAGTACAACTCTAGTTTCATTTGGATGCGATGCATCGATATATAAATTTTTTGACATATTTTTAGATTATTTTGTTTCATTTTTTTATTTTTATAAAATTCTGTGCCTTAACATTAACAAATTCATCTATTAAGTAAAACAAAATGAGTAGTTATTTGAATAAAATTTTTTTGGGTATTATATCAATTACTTTATTGGGAATAATAATTATAATCTCAATATTGTGGATTTACTCAAGTAAATTACCAGATTATAAATTTTTAAAAAATTACAAACCTCCCGTTTCAAGCAAGTTATATTCTGGTAGTGGAGAATTGGTTAGTGACTTTTCATCAGAAAAGAGAATATTTGTACCATTTAAAGCAATTCCAATGAAAGTAATTAATGCATTTTTATCAGCAGAAGATAAAAACTTCTTTTCTCATCCAGGAGTTGATGCAAAAGGAATTGTTAGGGCCACTATAAATAATATAACAAACTTAATAAAATCTAATAGACTTGAAGGAGCATCAACAATAACCCAACAAGTTGCAAAAAATTTTCTTTTATCCAACGAAGTGAGCCTAGATAGAAAGTTGAAAGAAGCTATATTAGCGTTTCGATTAGAGAGAGCATTATCAAAAGAGAGAATACTTGAATTATATTTAAATCAAATTTATCTAGGAGAAGGAAGTTATGGGATAGCTTCTGCGAGCTTAAGATACTTTGACAAGCCCATAAGTAATTTAAATTATTCTGAGGCTTCATTGTTAGCTGCATTACCTAAAGCTCCAAGTAGATATAATCCAAGAAAAAATATTGAGTTAGCTAAATTTAGGAGAAATCTCGTAATCAAAAACCTATATGAAAATTCTTATATTAATGAAGATCAATTAAAAAAACTTTTAAAGTCAGATATAATTTTAAAAAAAAGAAAAAGAATTTATCTTGAAGACTCTAGGTACTACGTAGAAGATGTAAGAAAAAAAATAGTTCAAAAATATGGTTTTGATAAAGTGTACAAACAAGGATTCAATATTAAAACACCTTTAAATTTAAATTTACAATCAAAAGCCACCGCTGCTTTGAGAGAAGGATTAATTAAATATGACAAAAGAAAAGGATGGCGTGGACCACTTACAAATGTGACTTACTCAGAAAATTGGAATAATGATTTAGATAAATTTAAACTTGAGAAATCGATTGGCTGGCAATTAGCTATAATTAAAAAAATTGGCAAATTTAATATACAAATTGAAACTGACAATAAAGAAATTGGGCAAATTGATTATGATAAAATCTCCTGGATAAAAAAAGAGATAAATAAAATATTTAAAATAGGTGATGTTATATATGTTAAAAAAATTGAAAATAATACTTATGACTTAAAACAATTGCCAAAAGTTAATGGAGGAATTGTTGTAATAGATCCATTTACGGGAAGGATTCTCGCGATGTCTGGAGGATTTAGTTTTAAAAAAAGTGAATATAATAGAGCTACACAAGCATCTAGACAACCCGGATCTGCATTCAAACCTTTTATTTATGCATTAGCTTTAGAAAACAATTTTACACCTTCAAGCTTAATTTTAGACGCGCCAATAGTCCTTGACCAAGGCGTTGATTTGAAAAAATGGAAACCAGAAAATTATGGAAAAAAATTTTATGGAGTTTCAACTCTAAGAACAGGATTAGAAAAATCTCGAAACTTAATGACTGTAAGAATAGCTCAAGATTTAGGTTTAAGCAAAATTACAGAATTTTCTAAAAAATTAAATATTTATGATAACCCTGACGAATTAATGTCTATATCATTAGGATCAGCAGAAACTACTTTAATAAAACTTACTTCAGCATATTGCTCGTTTATTAATGGAGGTAAATTAGTCCAACCTATATTGATAGATAGAATTCAAGACAGTGAGGGCAAAACTATTTTTAATTCTGAAAAAAGATATTGCGAAGATTGTGATAAAATCTCATATGAAAGTAACAATATTCCTAAAATATCAGATAAATTTGAACAAATTTTTAGTGCTGAAACAGCTTATCAGATGACTTCATTGTTAGAGGGAGTTGTCCAAAGAGGCACAGGGAAAAAGTTAAAAAGTTTAAACTTAGATTTAGCCGGAAAGACTGGAACTACTAACAAAAATACAGACACATGGTTCATAGGATTTACATCAAATTTAGTTGTAGGAGTATATATAGGTTATGACGATCCACGTTCACTTGGAAAATATGAAACAGGATCAAAAACAGCATTACCGGTATTTAAAAGTTTTATAGAAAAATCTGTAAAAAAAGCTGATGCAAGACCTTTTAAGGTTTCAAAAAATATTTCAATGGTGGTAGTTGATTCAAAAACTGGAAAAAAAGCAAATTTTAACTCAAAAAAAACATTAATTGAATCATTTAAAACTAATAAAATTGATGAAAAATATTTAGATGACAATAATAATTTAAAATATAAAGTATTAAATAATAATATTTTAAAATTTTATTAATGGAATCAGAAATATCGAAATATAAATTGGAAATTGAAAAAATAAATCTAAGAATCAAGGAGTATCTTTGATAAAAAGGATATTTTTTCAAAAATTATTGAAATAAACAAAAAGATTGAAAACCCTAAATTTTGGTCGGACCAATCCTCAGCTGAAAAAGTAATCAAGGAAAAAAAATTTTTTGACAATCTAATTAATTCGTTTAATTCTGCAAAAAAAGAGTGTGAAGAATTATATGATTTGTATAATTTAGCTGTAGAAGAAAACAACACTCAAATTATCCAAGATACAATAAATAATTTCAAAAAACTAAAAGTTAAAGTAAAAAAAAATGAAGTTAATTGTTTTTTATCTGATGAAAATGACTCTTTAGATGCTTATTTAGAAATTCATGCAGGCGCAGGAGGTACTGAAAGTCAAGATTGGGCAGATATGCTAAGACGAATGTATATGAAATGGTCTGTTAACAAAGATTACAAAGTTGATTTAATTAGCGAACATAAAGGAGATGAGGCTGGCATCAAATCTTCAACTATTAAAATTTCAGGAGAATATACTTATGGATTTATCAAATCTGAGTCTGGAATCCATAGACTAGTGAGGATTTCACCATTTGATTCAGGTGCTAGAAGGCATACTAGTTTTGCTAGTGTTTGGGTATATCCTGTAGTTAATGATAACATAAACATAGATATCTTAGAAAAAGATTTGAGAATAGATACTTACAGATCAAGTGGTGCAGGCGGACAGCATGTTAATACAACTGACAGCGCTGTTAGAATTACGCATATTCCAACCAAGATAGTAGTACAATGTCAAAATGATAGATCTCAACATAAAAATAAAGAAACTTGCATAAATATGTTGAGAGCAAGACTTTATGAGCATCAAATTCAAAAAAAAAAAAAAGAAAATGAAAATTTAGAAAATTCCAAGACAGATATAGGGTGGGGACATCAAATTAGATCATATGTATTACATCCCTACAGAATGGTAAAAGATAATCGTACAAATCACGAAAGTTCTAACCCAGACAAAATATTAAATGGTGATATTGATGAATTTTTGGAAAGTGCTTTATATAAATTAAATGTATAAAATAATAATAAGAATAATTCTTGTATTAATAATATTTATATTTTTTTCTGTAATTTATTTAAGTAATTTTGGTATAAAAACTAATAGATTTAATTCATTAATACAAAGTAAAATCAATGAAATTGATTCAAGAATTAACACAGAAATAGAAGAAGTAAGCCTAAAATTAGATTTAGGAAATCAAGAAATTAAGACGAATGCAAATAATGTAAACATATATTTTAATAATAATTTAATAGAACTATCAGAGATAAATTTAAATATAGATATTTTTTCATTTTTAAAAGAAAACCCTATTATAAAAAAGTTAGAAATTTATACTAAAGAAAACAAATTAAAGAATATTCTAAAAATTATTCAATCGTATAAGTTTAATTTTTCAACAGTTATGTTGGAAAATAGAGTTGAAAGTGGAATAATAAAATCCAGAGTAGAAATTTTCTTTGACGAAAAAAGTGGAAATTTTTTAAATTTCAAAATTTCTGGAAGTATAAAAAATGGAAAAATAAATCTACTTAATAATGAAAATATTAAAAAAATTAATTTAAACTATAAAATCTTTGATCAAAATTTTTTATTTAATGACTTAGAATTAGAATATAATGGAATTTTTTTAAACTCTGATAAAATCTCAATAATTCAGAAGAATAAAAATTATTTTGTAGAAGGTGATTTTAAAAATAAAAATAAAAAAATAAGCACAAAAATATTAAAAAATATACTAAATCTTGATTTCTTAAATATAGAAGAACAAGAAATTAAAATTGAAACAAATAATAAATTTAATTTTTTCATAAACCAAAAAATGAAAATAAATGAAATAAATTTTAATTCTAATATAGTTTTAGATAAAATAAGTTTACTTTATAAGTTTGACAAAGTTAAAGATTATATTCCAAATTTTAATAATTTAATAATATTTAAAGAAGCATCATTGAAATTAGATTATTCAAATAAAAATTTATCAGTTAAAACTTTAAGCAAATATTCTTTTGATAAAGATTTTGATGATTTGAAATTTAATATAAATAAAAATAATGGTAATTATAAATTTGATACGGAAATTAAAATAAAGAATAGTCCCTTATTATTAAAATTTGCTAATTATAAAAAAAATGAAAAGAAGCTTTCACTTTTAAAAATTAAAGGCAGCTATACAAATAATGATAAAATTTATTTTGATCAAATAAATTATACTGAAAATAAAAATTTGTTCAAAATTTCAAAATTAAAATTAAATAATAATTTTAAGATTTCTGATATATCTAATTTAAAGATAAATTATGTAAATCAATCTTTAAAAACAAATTCTTTAAAATTAAAAAAAATAAAAGATAACGTATACATTTTATCGGGTGATTTTATTGATGCATCTTATTTATTTGAAGATTTATTTAAAGAAAAAAAAAATAAGAGATTATTCGGACATTTTGAAAATTTAAATTTAAAATTAAGAACTAATTTAAATAAAGTTTTTATAGATGATAATGAATTATTAAAAGATTTATCTGGATCAATTGTTTTCAAGAAGAATAAAATTGAAAGTGTAGAAATAAATTCAAATTTTCAAAATAATGAAAAATTTTTATTTTCAATTAAATCAACAGATAAAAATGAAAAAGTTACAACTCTTTATTCAGATAGAGCAATTCCATTTGTAAAGCATTTTAAATTTATTAAAGGTTTTAGCGATGGAAAAATAGATTATTATTCAATTAGTAAAAACAACACTTCTAATTCTCAAATTAAAATCTATGATTTTAAAGTTAAAGAAGTTCCTGCTTTGGCCACTTTATTATCGTTAGCTTCTTTGCAAGGTATTGCAGATATTATGACTGGTGAAGGTTTAAGATTTGATGAGTTTGAAATGAATTATAAAAACAAAGATAATCTTATGACAATAAACGAAATTTATTCAATAGGACCAGCTATTTCAATTTTAATGGAAGGTTATATTGAAAAAAATAGATTAATAAGCCTTAGAGGGACATTGGTTCCTGCCACAACTATAAATAAGGCCGTAGGAACAATTCCCATATTAGGAAACATTTTAGTAGGAAAAAAAACTGGTGAAGGTGTATTTGGTGTTAGTTTTAAAATAAAAGGACCACCTAAAAGTTTAAAGACTACTGTTAATCCAGTTAAAACTTTAACTCCAAGATTTATTACAAGAACTTTAAGAAAAATAAAAAAAAACTAAAGTAAAGTAATTTTTAAATGTTTTTTCTTTCCGATTGATAATTTTAGAAATTTATTTTTTTTAAACAATTTTTTTTTTATTAAATACTTGTCATCTTTTATTATTTCATTATTTATTTTAATACCATTACCTTTAATAAGTCTTCTTATTTCACTTTTAGAACTTTCAAGTTTTGATTGAATAATTAAATCAATTATATTTATATTGCTTTCTTCATTATTTAAACGAATATCAATAGACGGCAAATCTTCTCCTAATGAGTTTTCTATAAAAGTTTTTTTCGCAGTTTTTTCAGCAGACAAAGCTTCTTCTTTGCCATGCAACATAGTCGTAGCTTCATTTGCTAATTTAATTTTAAGTTGATTAATATCGTTATTTTTTATTTTATTTATTTCTTCAATATTTAAATCTGTAAAAATATTTAAAAACTTAATTACATCCCTATCATCAATATTTCTCCAAAATTGCCAATAATCATAAGATGATAATAATTTTTTATCTAACCAAATAGCTCCAGTTTCTGTTTTACCCATTTTAGCTCCTGATGCTAAAGTAATAAGAGGTGTTGTTAAACCATAAGCTTGCTTGTTAGAGTGTCTTTTAATTAGCTCAGTTCCATTTACTATGTTTCCCCATTGATCTGATCCTCCAATTTGCAATGTACAATTTTCTTTTTTATTTAATTCTAAAAAATCATATGCCTGCAAAATCATATAATTAAATTCCATATAACTTAACGATTGTTCCCTATCTAATCTAGTTTTTACACTTTCAAAAGTAAGCATTTTGTTTATTGTAAAATGTTTTCCAATATCTCTTAGGAAAGAAATGTAATTTAATCCTTTAAGCCATGAGTAATTGTTTACAAATATTGGTTTAGTTTTTGAATCATTATTATCTAAATATTTTTTCAATATTTTTTCAATATTTTTAATATTTTTCTCTATTTCATCTTCACTTAAAACTTTTCTTGTTTTATCTTTTCCTGAAGGATCTCCAATTCTAGTTGTACCCCCTCCAATCAATACAATTGGTCTATGACCATGCTTTTGCAACAATCTTAAACACATTATTTGAAGTAAACTTCCAACGTGAAGACTTTCTGCTGTACAATCAAAACCTATATAACCTTTGATTTTTT
>CETH01013122.1_pt1 | contig 10093 bp, 19 predicted proteins | sample 361461 | NCBI WGS metagenome assembly CETH01 (sample SAMEA2622695, study PRJEB7988) | marine metagenome | isolation source: saline water (ENVO:00002010), including
ATATTAGTTGGCAAACAGGAACAGAATCAAATGGAAAAACTGCAATAGTAACTACTACTTGTCCTCATTCAGAAATTACATGGACAAAAGTAAAAGAGGAGATGGATAAATTATGAGTTACATAGGCAGAGGGATTGACCAAATAGATAATATATCAACTCTCGATAATTTAACATTTAATGGAAGTGATGCTACTTTCAACTTAACACAAAACTCAACAGCTTTCGTACCAGTAAGTGCTGACGCATTACAAATTCAAATTGACGGAATTATTCAATCAGGAAATTATACTGTTTCAGGCTCGACTGTTACTTTTGATTTTACTCCTAGTAGTAGTTCAGTATGTAATGGAATAAAACATTTTGGAGTTGGAGTTTTAACTTCAGTTTCAGATGGTGCTGTTACTCAACCTAAAGTAGGTGCAGAAGCAATTAATGAAAGTAAACTCCAAGTTTCTAACTCACCAACAAACGGATATATGCTTACAGCACAATCTGGTAATACTGGTGGACTTACTTGGGCAGAAGCTCCTAGTGGTGGATTAGTTTATCTTGGTGGCTCAGAGAGTTCAAGTTCAGCAGCTGCAGTTACTTTTGATAGTGTTTTTTCTTCTACTTACAGAGCTTACAGAATTATAGGCATGATTGCTCCATCTACTGATACTTGGATAAAATTTAGATTGAGAGCAAGTAGTTCAGATAAAAATTCAAATGAATACATAAATTTAGAAAGAACAAGTTATATAACTGATGGAGAAAGCCAAGCACAAAATAATTATGGTAATCACACAGCTACTTATGGAGCTTTTGCACAAGCAGATATAGATAGTGATAGTAATGCACATTATGTTGCTTTTGATTTTACTGTTTATGACCCTAATACAGATGTTTTTGGAAGGCACATGATAAATGGAACATACTCATTTAAAAATGGTGGTAGTGATAAATTATATGTAGGTAATTTTGCTAATAGTGCTACAGCAAATCAAAATGCAGATGGAATTAAATTTGAAACAAATGCTGGTACATTATCGTATCATAGCATTAGAGTATATGGGATTGTAAACGCATGAGTGAATTAATTAATATAATAAATGGTGTGCCTACCCCTTTTACAGATGAGGAAAAAGCACAAAGAGAAAAAGATATTGCAGAATATAATAGTGATGCGTCTAAACTTTCTAGAATTAAAAGAATAAGACAACAGTTTTTAGAACAAACTGATTGGTGGGTTTCAAGAGGCGAAATGACTTCAGAACAAACAGCATGGAGAAAATCTTTAAGAGATATACCACAAGATTATTCTGAAGATAAATATGATGAATTACTTGCTAGAGATAGCGATGGAAAATTAACACATACAGTTTGGGAGAAACCATAGATGGCACAGACATTTTTAAATTTAGCACAAGGAGTTACTGGCACTTTGCCTACAAGTAATTATGTTCAAGGTGGAATTACTGAAGCTGACACATGGAGAGTAACCACAAACTTTCAAGGTGACGTTAATCCAATAAGTTCTAATTGGGAAAGAGAAGATGATGACTCTCCTATAAATTTAGGTACAGGGATGTCGGTTTCGTCAGGCATATGGACTTTTCCAAGCACAGGGGTATGGGAAATCACTTTTGTTCATAATTATTCTGGTGCAGGAGATAATCAATATATTGAGTCATTAATGCAAGTAACAACAAATAATAGTTCTTATAGTAATGCTTCTAAATCTTGGGGAAGTGCGACTGGAAATGGAGTTTATGGAACATCAACTTTAGTTAAAATAATTGATGTAACAGATACATCAAATGTAAAAGTTAGATTTGGTACTTCAAGTCAAGATGGAAATGCACACACACAATGTGACTCAGCTCAAAATGTAACTTATGTAGTTTTTAAACGAATAGGAGACACGTAAAATGAGACCAACACATATAGAACATTATTTAGTGACAGTGAGAAAAGGTCAATGGTTTGGTTGGTCAGATAGTGGAAATAAAATTTATGCAAATTTAATAGTACATGATGGAGGAAGCAAACCTACTGAAAAAGAATGTACTGATGGATTGAAAGCATTACAAGATGAATGGGATAGTGCAAATGATTAATCCTTGTCCTGATTGTGAATGAAAATTTCAGAAAATACGGCAATTTCAATGCCAATGCGAAACCTAATAAGTATACTTATAGCGACAGCAATAGGTGTGTGGGCTTACTTTGGGACGATTGAAAGATTAAATAATTTAGAGCTAAGAGCAACTTTATTTGAAGCTGACTTATTAAAAGCCGCAGACCAAAAACCTATCGACAATGAACAGTATATGTTGATTGAGTTTACAGCTACGCAATTAGAAAAAATACAAACAGAAATGGAGTCTATGATGAATAACAGAGTTAACATTGAGAGGTTACAAAAAGACATGGATAAAGTTTTAGGTGATGTAGAAAAATTAAAAGACAAGGTAAGACAAAATGGTAGTTGAAACAGTATTCGCACTTTGTATGTTTGTTAATAGTAGTTTGGACGGTCATATGTTAACTAGTGGTATGTCAAACTGTTTAAAGTTAAAACGTGAGGCTGAACGTAATCTTGCTGATAATAGAAGTAATGTTATTCGTTATGAGTGTGGATTAGTAAAAGCTGAATTAGAACCTGACGCAGAAGGTAATTTAAAAATTAAAAAGATACTAGAGGATAAATATTAATGCGAACATTGTTTTTTGTATTAGCTTTTATTTTAATAGTGTCATCAATAGTGAGTTGCACATGAGTAGTGATTGGGAACAACAAGTAGCTGACATTAAAAAATCTTTAGATGAGATAAAGACAGAAGTTAAAGAAAATAGGTCAGCTATACAATCACTTAAACAAGAAATGGCTACAGGCAAAGGTAGTATTAAAGCTGTTATGTGGATTGGTGCTACAGTCGGTGCAATATGGACAATAATGAAAATTTTAAAGATAGGATAACAAATGCCAAAAAAACCAAAGCCAAAACCAAAGCCAAAACCTAAAGGATACTAATGGATAAAAAATCAGACATGATAGGAAGTTTACTGATGAATGATATTTCAGCTTTAAACTTAATCATATTAGTAATCTTACTATTCTTAGTAAGAAAAAATAAATGTAAATGTGGGTGTGGCAAATGCTAAATTTACTTTTAGGGCCAGTCGTTGATATTGTCTCTACAAGCGTAAAAGGCTTTGTAGACACAAAAAAAGCTAAAGCTGAACAAAAAGTAACAGAAATAAAAGCTAAAACTTCTCTAATGGAAGCTCAAATAAAAGGTGAAGCTGACTGGGATTTAGAAGCAATTAAAGGTTCACAAGGTTCGTGGAAAGATGAATACTTAACTATTGTTTTCTCACTTCCATTAATTTTGTGCTTTATACCTTTTACAGTTACTTATGTAGAAAGAGGGTTTCAAGCCTTAGAGCAAACGCCTGACTGGTATTTTTACAGTTTAGGATTAATTGTTAGTGCGTCTTTTGGAATTAAGGGTGCAACTAAATTATTTAAAAAGAAATAGGAGAATAAATGCAAAATTTTTTAGACGAATTTAAATACTCATGGAGAGGATTACCAAGAGGACTTAAATTATTTATTTATGGAGTAGCAGCAATACTCTTAATTGTATTGTGGAATAGTATATTTTAGTGGCTAACTCATTCGAAGCTAAAAGCAAAATCCTTCCGACACTTTTAGTAGACAAAGCCTATGAGTATCTCACTAGCGGTGAAAAACTTACTGCTAGTGAACTCAAGGTTTGTCTGGAAGTTTGTAAAACATTTGGTGTAGAAATAGAAAAAGAAACACCTAAAAATATAACAGAAGATTTACCGTTTGATGAAGAAGAAAACACCAGTTATGGTGGGACGGTCTAAAACAAAAGAAAAGGAAATTGAGCCACAGTTAAAAAACTTCAAAAACTTTTTATACCTTGCATGGAAACATCTTAATCTTCCTGACCCTACCCCTATACAATATGACATAGCAGACTACCTACAAAACGGTTCTAAACGTATCGTTATAGAAGCTTTTCGTGGTGTAGGAAAATCTTGGATTACATCTGCATTTGTATGTCACCAATTATTACTTAACCCTCAAAGAAACATACTTGTTGTTTCAGCATCTAAAAACCGTGCTGATGATTTTAGTACTTTTACTCAAAGACTAATAGGTGAAATGCCTATACTAAAACATTTAGCACCTAGAGATGACCAAAGACATTCTAAAGTAAGTTTTGATGTAGCCCCGGCAAGAGCCTCTCACGCTCCTTCCGTTAAATCATTAGGCGTTACATCGCAGCTAACCGGGTCAAGAGCAGATTTAATTATTGCCGATGACGTTGAGTCAGCAAACAATTCCCAAACACAATTAATGAGGGATAGGTTGGGTGAGACTGTTAAAGAATTTGACGCTATCATCAAACCTGAAGTAGGACGTATTGTATTCCTAGGAACTCCACAGACTGAAATGTCATTATACAATGACCTTGAAGAACGTGGTTTCGACACTAGAATATGGACTGCATTATATCCTACTAAAACTCAAATAATAAATTTAGGCAGTAAACTTGCTCCTAAAATATTAAATGAATTAAAAGAAGATAAAAAATTAGAAGGTAAGCCAACAGACCCTAAAAGATTTGATGAAGTAGACCTAATGGAACGTCAAGCATCTTATGGTCGTAGTGGTTTTGCTCTTCAATTTATGCTTGATACAACATTAAGCGATTTAGAAAAGTACCCTCTTAAATTAAACGATTTAATATGCGTTTCTGGGATAGAATCTTGGAAAGAAGCACCAGCAAAGATACAATGGGCTGGTGGTATTGAACAAATTAAAGCCATAGACAGTGAATTACCGAATGTAGGACTTAAAGGTGACTATTGGGTAGCCCCAATGCACATGAGCAATGAATATGCTCCATTTGAAGGTTCTGTTATGTCTATTGACCCCTCAGGTCGTGGACAAGACAGAACTGGCTATGCAATAGTTAAAATGTTGCATGGTGTCTTGTATTTGACTGCTGCTGGCGGATTGAAAGGTGGATATAGTGACCAAACTTTAGAACGATTAAGCCAAATGGCAAAAGATAATGACGTTAACTATGTTGTTATTGAGAGTAACTTTGGTGATGGGATGGCTACACAATTATTGAAGCCTATAATGTCTAGAATACATCCTTGTAGTATTGAAGAGGTAAGACACTCTAAACAGAAGGAATTACGTATTATAGACACTCTAGAGCCTGTTATGAACCAACATAGGCTAGTTATTAGCCAAGAATTAGTCAAAGAAGATTTTAAAGAAGACGTAGACCACCAATTGTTTAAACAAATGACTAGAATAACAAAGGATAAGGGTTCTTTAAGGCATGATGACGCTTTAGACGCATTATCTATTGCTGTGGGCTATTGGGTAGAAAGAATGGATAGAGACCAAGTATTGGCCTTTAATGAGCATAAGAATGACCTTTTACAAAAAGATTTAGATAGATTTATGGAAAATGCTCTCGGTAGAAAGCACCAAGATACAAGGTGGTTTTAATAGTACCCCTATATGAACCAAGAGGGGGGTTACCCAATGAGATATATAGTGTTAGTTATATGTATACTATGGAGTACTATAGTATACTCTAGTAGTGTTAAAGAAAAGTTCATAGAGAGGGTAGAAGGGTGTATACAAGCAATTGACCACCGGGACATACCCATTAAACTAATTATAGGTACAGCAGCATTAGAGAGTGGATGGGGTACTAGTAGATTTGCTAAAGAAGGTAATAACTTATTCGGTATCAGGACATTTAAGAGCCACGTACCACAATTAAAACCTTTAGATAACCCTAATGCTAACTTTGGGGTAAAGGTATATAACGATGTATGCGAGTCAGTTGAAGACTACATAGACGTTATTGAGACTCACCATAATTATGTCAAATTCCGGGTATTAAAAGCTAAAGGTGTTTCCTTAGATGTCTTAGTGCATAACCTTGGTGGTTACGCAGAGGACAGTAGGTATACTATATTGTTGTCTAAGGTGATTGGAAGCTTATGATTACAGAGTTACTTATCTTTTATATCTTACCATACTATCTAATAAAGAGATTAATACGTATGTGCATGAATAAATTTAATAAAAAAATCTGAGACCCTATCATATTAAGAAGAAGAGCCAGTTTCCCCATAGGCTCTTTTAAAATCCTAATAAATTCCTTAAAAATCAAGCCTTTTTAATCGGTTATTGTAACCGTTGGGTATTTTTAGCTAACTTTTAGTTTTATTTTGGCTTTTTGTTTCAGATAGAGTCTATTTTTTTTCAAAACAATCTCATACTACACCTTTAAATTGGCTTATTGCCTAGCCTTAGTGTGATTAGTCGCAAAACACATAAAAACTCACTGAGACTTAAAAAAAGCACCTTTAAACGCATTTTACATATTTAGACTACTTAAAGACCTATTAATAAAATAAATGTCCATATGAATTAATCTATTATTAAATTTAATGCGTTTAAGGGTTGATTAAATAAATTAAATGTTTAAATAAAAATAAGGCTATATTTTTTTACATTTTTTAAACGGCCTTTATAACAGTCCTATTATAAAAATTGAGTCAGTAAGGCGGTTTATTGGTCTAGGCGAAGGGTTCTCTAAATTGTTGGATATGGTCGAGCCTTAACTTTCTGAAAGTCCTCTTAATCGTGAAGGCGGTTTAATGCTTTTCGTTGTCCAAATTCGAAAAGATAAACATTAAAAGAAGGTCACGATTGCAATAATATATTTTGGTGCTTTGTTAATAGGCTAGTTTTTTTAAAACTATGGAATGGAAGGGTGAAACTATGAAACAAAATAACACTTTAAAAAATAATAAATATGAAATTGTCTTAAATAATTATTTAAGGACAATCGGCAATGACTATAAAAACAATTTTTATAAAATTAAAGTTTATAGATTATTTAAAGATAATACTAGACGCTTTGAAGGCGTGATAGATATTACTAACAGTAATATTAATCAGTTCTTAACAGCGTTTAAAAACAATTTAGTTAATTTCAAATTAACACATTATTACACGGTTTAATTATACGGCTGACGCTGTGGGCTAGCCTATTAACTAAGCACCTCAATATATTTGTTTATTGTTTAAGCCTTCAATGGTTTTTTTAAAACTATGGAAGGGTGAAACTATGAAAAAATTAAATTTTACAAAGTCTAAAAAACTTTTAAACATTGATAAAAACGCTAAGACTGTAAAAGGTCAAAAATACGGTTATATGACCGCTATTTTATATTTAGCACCTTCAAATCTTAGCGGTTTTAATGTTTGTCCTATGGCAAGTAATGGCTGTAAAAAAGCTTGTTTGAATACGGCCGGCCACGGTGCATTCAGTAATGTGCAATTGGGTAGAATTAACAAAACACGTTGGTTCATTCAAGAGCGTGAAAGTTTTTTAAATCAGTTAATAAAAGAAATAAAACTATTTATTAAAAACGCTGAAAGTAAAAATTTAATTCCTTGTATTCGTTTAAATGGTACGTCTGATATAGCGTGGGAAAACTATAATATCATTCAACAATTTCCAACAGTTCAATTTTATGATTATACAAAAATTTATAAAAGGGCGTTAAAATTTGTTAATGGTCAACTACCTTCAAATTATTATCTTACGTATTCATTAAATGAGGATAACAGAATTGAAGCTTTTAATATTTTAAAATTAGGGGGCAATATATCGGCTGTATTTAGAAAATACTTACCCAAAACTTTTAAAGGGTTTAATGTTTTAAATGCTGATGAAAGCGACCTAAGATTTAAAGATATTAAAAACTCTATTTGTGGTTTGATTGCAAAAGGAAAAGCTAAAACAGATTATAGCGGATTTGTTTTGGACACTAATTAAAAAAACTAATGAGAGGTTTAAACTATGAAATTAAGAAAATTAATAAAATTACTTTATGATGATAAAACTATTCCTTGTGATGTTATAGATTTTTTAAATGAAGATTATGAAAGTTCTAGTCTTGGTTTTGTCAATTATGGAGATATAGATTTAGTGCATTATATTCGTAGCAATTTAAAATATTTTAAAAATGAAAGCGTTATAAAAAGAAATTTAGAATTAAAAAATGCTACAATATTACAAAATAAACTAGATGATATTAAAAATATTATTTTAGACGATAATTAACAATCATAAAAAAACTATTTGAAGGCTTAAACAATAAACAAAAACTAAATAATATTTTTATTTAATATTGTTTATTGGTTAAGTTTTGAAAAAGACTTAATTCCTTGCATAGTACTAAGGGGCGAGGGGCGAAAACTTTTCGCTCCTTTTTTTATTGTGAAGGGGCGAGGGGCGATTGCAAGGGGCGATTGCTTTTCTCAAATACGGAAGGGTAAACTATGAATGTACTGTCATTATTTGATGGTATGTCTTGTGGTCAGTTAGCACTTAAAAGAAGTGGTATTAAAGTTGATAAGTATTACGCAAGTGAAATTGATAAGTATGCAATTTCTATTGCTAAGAAAAACTTTCCAAATACTATTCATTTAGGGGACGTGACTAAAATAGACATATCCAAATTAGACCGTATTGACATGATTATAGGGGGTTCTCCTTGTCAATCATTTAGCAATGCGTCTATGACTAAACTAAACTTTGAAGACCCAAGAGGAAAACTATTCTTTGAATTTGTAAAATTAGTTCAAGAATTAAAACCACAATATTTCCTTCTTGAAAATGTTAAAATGAAAAAGGAATGGCAAGATGTTATTTCACATCATTTAGGTGTTGAACCAATTGAGATTAATTCTAGTCTTGTATCGGCTCAACATAGACGAAGGTTATATTGGACTAATATTCCAAATGTAACTGTTCCAAGTGACAAAGGAATTATGCTTAAAGATATTCTTGAGTATGGCTTTGTTGATAGGGACAAATCATATTGTATAGACGCTAATTATAGTCACGGTATTAATCCGTTACAGTATGTAAAAAAAGCTAGAAGACAAATCGTTACTACTGAAAAAGGTTTAGACTTTGTAAAAAAAGTTAGGGCTAGTAAAAACGGTTTGGTTCAAGTTGGTATTGCTAAAGACATCAACGGACATGATTGTTTAAAGCGTGTTTATTCTGAGGAAGGAAAAGCACCTACTTTAAATACAATGGGTGGTGGAAATAGAGAGCCTAAAGTTGCTACTAATTTTAATCCTAAAGAGTATGGTTTAGAGCGTAGCGATTGGCGTAAGTTAACACCACTTGAATGTGAGAGATTGCAAACAGTTGATGATAACTACACCGAAGGCGTAAGCAATTCACAAAGATATAAAATGATTGGCAATGGTTGGACTGTTGACGTTATTAAACATATCTTTGAAGGAGTTGCCCTATGAATGAATTTCAAAAACGCTTATTGAAAAATAATAATGGCAAACGTGGTGGTTATATTTTTTATGGTGTGCCTAATGATGATGAGGGACAATTGTTTATGTCCCTTTTCAAAAAATACTTAAATAAAGATTTCTCCTATACAAGAAGGTATAGGGGAAGGGGTTCTTGGTATCATTCTATATCTAAAGAAAAAGCTGACAGTTTTGTCATCTATATGGATATAAAAGAGGACAAGAAATTGCAAAATGAAAACATCGAACTAAAACGAATGTTTTGGAAAATTGAAGATGTTTTAAAAACTACTACGGAAGGAAAACTATGAGTGTATATATTGATACTTATAAAATTAAACTTTTTGACCATGAGTGGAACGAAAAGAAAAAGAAATCTGAAATAGTTCAATGTGGTGAAGTTAATTCTTCTAATTCTATACATTGGAAAAAATTAGAAGGTATTATTGAGGGCTTAGAAGAAGGTCATCATTTACATAATGTAAAAGTGACCGTTGAATTATCTGAGCACGAGCATTAAAGACGATAGATTAAGTGATTGCCTAGTCGAATATAAAAAGGCTAGGCAATTGCAATATGACCATGAATGGTATGGTAATGAGATTGAAGCTGAGAATTTTAAAACAATTGCAGACAATCTTAAAGAATTATTAGATAGGGGCGAAACAATAATACCTAATTTTTA
>CETH01009121.1_pt1 | contig 10087 bp, 8 predicted proteins | sample 361461 | NCBI WGS metagenome assembly CETH01 (sample SAMEA2622695, study PRJEB7988) | marine metagenome | isolation source: saline water (ENVO:00002010), including
CTATCCTGAAATCAGGAATATGCTTTCTTATCTCGTCTGCGAGCCCCTCTGGGGTTAACTGCATCGCCGTAACGTTGAACGCATTTCGATGAACGAGCTTGTCGGGATTCGCCTCCATGACACCAACGAGCGCATCGATTGCGTCTGGCATATACATCATATCCAGCTGTGAGTCGGACCTCAAGAAACACGTATAACGACCTTCCGAAACAGCCTTGTAGAAGATGTCGACAGCCCAGTCTGTTGTACCGCCGCCCGGCGGGGCACCGTAGGAAATAAGACCTGGGAAACGAACACCGCGCGTATCGACCCCGTAACGCGCATGGTAGTAATCACAGAGCAACTCTCCCGCGACCTTTGTAATCCCGTACATCGTGGCTGGCCGCATGATCGTATCCTGCGGCGTGGGGTTTTTCGGTGTGTCTGGACCAAACGCACCGATAGAACTCGGAGTGAACACGGCACACCTCTGCTCCCGAGCAACCTCCAAGACTGCTTTGAGACTACCCATGTTTACTTCCCATGCCAGACTGGGATCCTGCTCCCCAGTTGCAGAGAGAAGCGCTGCCAAGTGGTACACTGTGTCTACGCGGTGACGTATCACACACTGAGCAAGCGCATTGGCATCTGTCGCATCTAAAATTTCGAACGGGCCAGCCTTAGAGAACTCTACGCCAAGATCGCGAACGTCGGTCGCAACGACACTCGCGTCTCCGTACAGTTCACGAAGCCTCGGAACCAGCCAAGAGCCAATCTGTCCACCGGCTCCGGTAATCAGAATGCGCTTCACGTTTTTCCAGCCTCAGTCAGCCGTCTCCACATAAAGCTCAGCCCCCTTTTCCCTAAATTCCCCTGCCATTTGTTCTAATCCGGACTCTATCGCTTCATACTCTCCGACCCCTTGTTCACGAGCGAACTGGCGAATGTCCTCTGTGATCTTCATCGAGCAGAACTTGGGACCACACATTGAGCAAAAATGGGCGACCTTCGCGCCCTCAGCCGGTAGCGTCTCATCGTGATACTCCTCGGCGGTAACTGGGTCCAGTGCCAAATTGAATTGATCTCTCCATCGGAATTCAAAACGCGCTTTTGAGATAGCGTCATCCCATGCCTGTGCTCCCGGATGGCCCTTAGCCAAGTCAGCCGCGTGCGCGGCAATCTTGTACGTGATTACTCCGCGTTTAACGTCATCTCGGTTCGGGAGACCTAAGTGCTCTTTCGGTGTCACATAGCACAACATCGCGGTCCCGTACCACCCGATCTGTGCGGCCCCTATGGCCGAAGTGATATGATCGTATGCCGGTGCGATATCAGTTGTTAGCGGTCCTAGGGTGTAGAACGGAGCCTCGTCACACCATTCGAGCTGCTTCTCCATGTTCTCCTTAATCAAGTTCATGGGTACGTGGCCCGGTCCTTCATTCATCACTTGAACACCATGCTCCCACGCCATCTTCGTCAATTCACCTTGAACCTTCAGTTCTGCGAACTGAGCCTCGTCATTAGCATCGTAAATTGAGCCCGGACGTAGACCATCACCTAGCGAGAAAGACACATCGTAGGCAGCCATGATCTCACACAACTCAGGGAAGTGTGTGTACGTGAAATTCTCCTTGTGATGAGCCATGCACCACTTAGCCAGAATCGATCCGCCACGAGATACGATGCCGGTCATCCGATTAGCGGTCATAGGAATGAAGCGAAGCAGGACGCCAGCATGCACCGTGAAATAATCGACACCCTGCTCGCACTGCTCGATGATTGTGTCTCGGTATATTTCCCACGTTAGTTCTTCGGGAACTCCATCGACCTTTTCTAGCGCTTGGTATATCGGAACTGTTCCGATTGGGACTGGCGAATTCCGTATGATCCATTCGCGCGTCTCGTGAATGTTTTCGCCGGTCGACAGGTCCATGACCGTGTCAGCACCCCAGAGTGTCGCCCAGCGGAGCTTCTCGACCTCTTCGTCAATAGACGACGAGACAGCTGAGTTACCGATATTAGCGTTGATCTTGACCTTGAAATTACGGCCAATAATCATGGGCTCGATCTCAGGGTGATTGATATTCGCCGGAATGATCGCTCGTCCACGGGCAACCTCGTCTCGCACAAAATCCGGGGACATACCCTCACGAATTGCAACGAACTCCATCTCCGGGGTAATCTCGCCGCGGCGAGCGTACGTCATCTGAGTGACCGAACCGCTGCCTCGCAGTGTTCGCCGACTCAAACCCGAAGGCATTTCGACTAAGCCGGAAGGTGTCCTTGTTCTCTCAACCTCGACCACATCCTTCCTTTGATAGATCCATGGATCACGAAGCGCATCAATACCCTGACGCACATCGGTTCCAATCGGACCGCTGGTATCATACACGCGGAGGGGTGGCTCACCACCGGTCAACTGGATCTCTCGCATGGGGACCTTAATCCCACGCGAACCATCAACGCGGACCTTCCTCGAATTTGGAAAAGCACCAGGGTAATCCGTCCCTACATCTTCTGTCTTAGGCGCGACACGTGGCCGCCCGTTCGACTTCATCGATGTACCATTGCCATTCGTCATGCTCATCAGCGCGCTCGCAGTTCAACAGGGAGTGTGAGCCGAGACCAACCGCCAGAGCATCCTAAGCCTCGTCTTAACCGCACTCCCTACGCCGGTCTTAGCCGGATCAGGTTCCAAGGGTCACTCTCAACCGCACTCACATCCTCACGAAGAAGATGCGTACGGTGCCCCTGGCGGAGCGATGAAGCTAAGACGTTCAGCGATCCTCGCCAAACGCGTGCCACGCTAAAACGTGATCGTGCATCCGACTGTCTAGCATCACAGTCAAGATGGTGGACCTTTAGCAGGGCACCGAGGTTAAGGATTAAAGTCGCTCTCCTTACGTTTCGCATGATCTGGCGGGTACTGGTTGTCAATCGAACTTGAACGGCTAAAAGCTGCTCTCCCACAGCGCTACACGTTAATTCGTGAACTCGCTCGGGGAGGCATGTCACGCGTCTACTTGGCCCGTGAGTCTATGCCAGGCCGTGACGTTGTGATCAAGGTGCTAGACCACGAACTCTCTGCGCGGATGGGTCCCGACAAGTTCGTTCATGAGGTTGAGGTCACATCTCAGCTTCAACATCCCCATGTGGTCCCTATCTATTCGGCCGGTGACGCGGACGGGACACTCTACTACGTAATGCCGTACATAGATGGTGCCAGCCTTCGTGATCGTCTCGCTAGAGAGGGAAGGCTGCCGATCGATGAGTCGTTGAATATCACGTACCAAATAGCTAACGCTCTTCAACACGCTCACACCAAGGGAGTAACTCACAGCGATATCAAACCTTCCAATATCATGTTTCAGGGCGGACTCGCGGTAGTCACCGACTTCGGTATAGCAGATGCCCTAAGGGTCCACGAAGAAGGAGGTGAATTCACCCGAAACGGTCTTCCAATCGGCAGTCCGGATTACATGAGTCCGGAGCAAGCCAGCGGTGACAACCGGGTCGACGAGAAAACTGATATATACGCCCTAGCTTGCGTTCTCTTTGAAATGCTGGCTGGCCAGCCCCCGTTTCACAGCCGCACAGCTCAGGCCACCCTCGCTCGCCATCTCACGGACACCATGCCGTCAATAAGGTCGGTCCGATCTTCTGTACCTCTCGCGCTCGAACAAGTCATAGCTCAGGCACTCTCGAAGTCTCCGGCTGACCGGCAGAATACTGTCTCCCAATTTGCCGAGGCCTTAGTCGTCGCAAACAGCATAGAGCCGCCGCTCACAGGTGAGACCGAACCAAGGCATCCAGCGCGCTCTTCTTGGCGCACCTGGGTTACGGTTAGTGTCCTAGCGATCTCAGCTATCGGATTTATGATTCGGGGATGGCCGGGCACATCCCAGAATGGGCAATGGGAGTCGTCCGTGGCCGTAATTCCATTTGAGAACCGGACAGGTGACCAAGCGTTCGACCTCCTCGGACTGTCGATCGCCGAAGAAGTAATCACTCGACTAACAACGGTCCCCGGCGTGTTTGTCATCGATCCGTATACAGCAGTCTCCGCCATGCGCGCCGAGATCGGCACTCCCGACCTTCTCGATTCTCTGAAAGTAGAACGGATTCTGCATGGCTACATTGAGAGCCGCGGAAATCGACTGATCGTGAACGTCTCGGAATCAAACCCCGAAGGATTCATCTCATTCAGGACCCAGTATGAAATACATCCTGACAGTCTCACCAGTGGGCAAGTAAGAGTCACGAACGCGGTGACCCTTTCTTTCCTGAGGGACGTTGGTCTTGAAAACCTCTTCGATCCTGGAGGCTCGGTGATTGGTCCCGGTCGGGACGCGTATCTCGCAGGGAATGAAGCCCTCGGACAGAGGACGCCGGAGGGTATGCGTGAGGCCACCCTTCGCTTCCGAGAAGCAATCGAGCTAGAACCCCGGTCCGCCACTGCTCTCTCTGCTTTATCGTCGACATATGCTCTATCTCTCTATTACAAGTACGATATCGGCTTAACGCCCTACGAACTCGCGGCTCGTTCACTGGCAGCAGCCGACTCCGCGATCGCGGTGGGGCCCCAAGTCGCCAATGGGTACTCCGCGCGAGGCTACATTCGAGGTCTGTTGAGGATTGACATGGATGGAGCTGCTGAAGACTTCGAAACGGCAGAGTCTCTGGCACCAAACGCTCCAAACGGACCAAGCTGGTCCGCCCGCATTCTAGCTGGACAGGGAAGGATAGATGAGGCATTCAGAGAAGCAGAGCGGGCTCGAGACCTCGATCCTCGTCAAGCGGGGCGTCGAACGGCTCTAGCATCTCTTGGTTTTCAACTTGGTCGCTACGATGTCACTATCGAGGAGGCACGTGAAGCCTATGGCATCGAAAACCAGCTCCTGCTTGCCAAGGCATTCGAAGGTCGTGCGTTGGCGATGGTCGGCCGCACGCGAGAGTGTCTCTCGATCGACTTCGGGGTATATGACCTAGTTCGAGCGCTATGCCTTCACCTAGGAGGGAGGGTAGTTGAAGCACGAAAGGTGGTTGAAGAAGCCGAAAGGCAGTTAGAAAGTGAAGGAAGTCCTCACGCTGACTATACAGCCGAGCTAATCGCGCAGGACCTGGCTTCATATTATGGAGTGATAGGAGACGCGAGCAGTGCCACCCGGTGGATTGAATTCGCCTTCGACCTATCCCCATCAGGTGTAGACACACGCGTCCTCGGATCCTCTCTGTTCGAGCCGGTAAGGAATGACCCTAGATTCAGTCAAGCTATAGATGAAGTGCATAGCTCGGCTCGCGAGCGGGTACGGAATATGCGGACGAGCCTCGACGGTGACCTCTGAGCACTTTCCTACTATCCGTGGGGCATCAGGTATCGTGAGACTAGTCACGCTAGGGCTAGCGATGACACACCTTCTCAGTGCTCCTGCCTTTTCGTCCGCCCAACAACGCTCGGAGACCGCCAATGTACTCTCTGTGCTGCAGGATGGAGGGTTGTGGGTCACAATTCCGATATTGGCCGGCGAAGGCACTATCAGCACAGTTCGCGTCCCTGCCATGGCACTCGGTATCACCGGATGCGTGAACGTCTGGCACGGCCACTCCGGGAACTGGCATATTGAAGCTCACGAAAAGGTGCTCGGCTCGGTGTTAAGAATCGACGCACAGCCTGGGTTAGGGGTCCCCTTTGAGCACGACTTTGGGATGCAGGCTCAGGTCGACGTCAAATTCAGCTGGAGCGAAGCACGCGACACGACTCTGATGCTCTGGGTCGGCATAGCACTAGCGGGTGCCAACAACGAATCTTTGTGCCAGCCGAAATACGGGGACAACGGAGTCTTTGGCGTCAATAGATCTGGACTGCGGTCACCTTTGACCATGGAATATTCTCTACCAGATAGAGTCGATCTCCCTGCGCTCCTAGGACAAGAGGAAGAGACCTCGAGCGAGCTATCTCCGCTCCGTCGTCTAGACGGAACAACCTCGACTCGAAAATCTCGGTCTCGCCGTCTTCGGGGATCTCATGCATCCGAATTTCGTGCTGTATCAAAAGCATCGAGTCACCCCAAGGAACCACCGAACGCAACAGGTACGACCCGCTGACTTGATCGAATTGACGACCCAAGCCGATCCCGTCATCACTGTACACGACGATCGGATTGAAGTCTTCAAAGGCTTTACTCCAAACTTCAGCACCGGCCTCGTCATGTAGGCGAACCATCGACTGAACGAAGCTGACATCGATCACTCCACTTCGTGTACAAAGCAACTCAGACGGCGTCAGTTCTTCAACAGCGATCTCTTGTAATTCTGGACTAAGTTCATCTGCTCCAGCCACGCGCGGAGCGTCCCCAAAAGATCGCACTGCCCCCCCCACTCCTAATTCATGGATAATCTTCCCATTGAGCAGGTAGCTGATGTAGGTGCGATCACCAACAGAGCAAAAGCCTGTCTCACCGAATGCAAACGCTCTCCACCGATTCTTGAAAGCGAGGGTCTCAGTTCCAACCTCGAATGTCGAAACCCATGAACTCCCCGGGTCCCAGACCATCAATCGACCTGAGTCGCTCCAAGCGATACCTGAAGGTCTGTCGATTTGTCCTTCTTCGAGACCGATTTCAGTCAGAGACGATATATAGCCGCCATCCGAGTCGAATAGGTGCACCCTAGGACCGCCGAGATCCAAAACCGCAAGGTGTCCATCTGAATCTACCTCGACGTCCCAAATACCCTCGAAGACTTCATGGGAGGCACCAGTCTCTTTGCCCAGCTCAAAAATGGTATCAAACACCAACCCCTCGAATGACGAAGGCATGTCGGGAGGCGAACCCGAACACGCTCCAAGAAAAACGAGAAACACAGGGCCGAGGCTTCCAGACATAGACCAGGCTTTCATCGACCGCGAGGCATTCCCGGAATGGTCAATCCCGGACCACCACCACTACTAAAGTGGGCTGCATGGCCATCTACGTTCAACTCACTCTGGGTCATCACGGAAAGAGGATATCCCCCCTGAAAGAATATCCCGTGACGAAGCGCCATGATCTCCCACTCGTCTTGGTCCGTCACCGCGAGCTCCGGATCCATAAAGAAGTCAGTGATAGCCTCTATTGCTCCTGGGACATCCGGAACATCGGGAGAAGCCAGAACGTCCGCCAAGACCTCTAAATACATACTGAGGTTGTCCCATATCATGGCAGCCTTTGGACTCAGCCAAATCAGGCCAGGTGCGATCGCAGGTGCTAGGGGGATCTCACTCGGAAAGAACTGGGGCGGATCCCCATACGTCAGCTTCGAGAAATAGCGATTTGTGACAGTATCAATACCCTCTTTTCTCTCGACGCCGGGATTGATATCAGTGAACGGTTCAGTCGCCGCGAGACGGAACCAGTGGCCCGCCCAAATGAACCCATCTAAGTCGGCGTACCCAGTGCGGAAATCGAGGGCAAACGCATGATCGTAAAGGATATCCATATTCTTGGGGACGCTCGTTAGAGCAGCACTAGGTCGGCTATGGTACAGGGCGACCGCATCCTCTAAGTGAGCACTCCGGTGCATCACGCTATGATCAGCCAGAATCGAGATGACTTCCCTCTGGAATGCTCGTCCCCACCGGACGACCGCCGCAGCCCTGGAGCCGAGCGCGGTCAGGCCTGCTTCTGCAATCTCCACATCCTTCGGCTCACCTTCACCCTGCACGATCGAAGTCATACGATCAATCATGTCGAACTCAAAGCCAAACGTTGGCAGGTCCGTCCCGCTAGAACGAACGATTCCTCCTTCAATCGCCAGTTCGTAGAGCAACACCCCATGAGCCCGGTCTAGTCGTTTTAGTGTCTTTAAAACCTCAGGATAATGCTCCCGCAGAACCGATGCGGAACCCAACTCTCCCACCTGCTGAGCTTCTAGCTTGAACCCGAATAAAAACGCCGTTACAACCAGCAGCAAAATCACGCGCAAGATCTGAACACTCATACGTGTGTCCGTTGACGGCAGGGGTTGTTACTCGAAGAATGCTATCCCATGATGGCCTAGGTGATTCAAGGCAGCAACTAGGCCCTCGGAGGAAAACGATACGATGAGTCGAGCACGATGGAGTATTAAGAGGATCTCTCCTTCCTCAGTGCTCTGCGTCAGTGTCGTCATTATGGGCACATCCGGTCTGTCCGCAACTACTCCCGACACCCTCCGGAATCCTAATACTGACCGCGAGGTGAGCAGCGCGGAGCGAACCCTTCACATAACGCTGGAAGCATCACTACCTGAGGACGACCAGACCGTCGACGAGGAGGTGACTGAGGTTCGGCTTTTTTTCTCTGATGCTCCGCTAATGCGTGGAGCATCAATTCGCATCGTAAACTCATCCCGCAGGCTCGTGCGTAGTAGCCCTCCTCAGGCCGACCCCACAGATGCAAAGCAACTTTCGGTCAGTATAGATCCAGCGCTTCCGGCAGGGAGATATGTGGTGCAGTGGCGCTGCATAGCTGACGACGGACACGTCATGCGGGGAGACTTCACGTTCGAGGTATCTGGGAGTTGATCTGGCTCCTCACCACCCTCCAGCAATGGATCCTCTTCTCCGCCACCATGCTTTTGACTGGGTGTGTCGCTTGGCGAACGCTCATTGCACCGGCAGCGTCAGCTACCGCAGAGGATTGCGCCTCAGTGTTCGCGGCCGGGGACTCCCTGGCAGTGCGATGGGCCCGCATCTCATCCTGGGCACTAATGGCAGCCTGGCTCATGCGCATGAGCCTGCAAATCATCGCGTTTAGGGATCCCTTCGTACCGCTGAGGGATGACATATCGCTACTGCTCTTCCAGACGGCGTGGGGAACTACCTGGATGATTCAGGGAGTTGTGGTGATTGGTATCGCCGGAGTTCTCCGTTGGGGAGTACCTAGAGAGAGCGGAGACGGGCTGTCTCGGCCGATGAAAATAACTCCCGTTATATCGACTCTACCGGTCCTAGTTCTTTCGCTGATTCTGACACTCTCTATGTCCGGACATGCGATGGGAGCAGGCTCTTGGCGTTGGGCCGCTGTAATGGCCGACGCCATTCACACTCTTAGCGCGGGGGTGTGGATCGGATCTCTGGTGGTGATTCTTGGAGTCTCACGTGAGGGTCTAAATGGATCAGCCAGAGCGACCTCCGCTTTCCTTGCCCAAATACAGATTTTCTCGCCGATTGCTCTGGTGTCAGGTGGTGCCGTGGTGAGCATGGGAATAGCACTGTCATGGACTCATCTCACCATGATATCAGACCTTTGGACTACTAGGTACGGACTCATCTTGAGCGCCAAGGTCATCTTTGTGATTCTCATTCTTGGATTAGGGTTCTTGAACTGGAGAACCGGGACTTCCGGAAGCGGTCCAAAAGCGGTGATGCGCACAATCCGGCAACGTGGTTCATGGGAAGTCAGTCTAGCGGCCGGGGTGATCCTACTAACAGCGATTCTGGTCCACTCTACGAAACCTTGATCTCGTATGACTTCCATGAACATATGCACAGCTAAGAACATCGGCTCGAAGAGTCCGACGTTGGCCTTAGCTCTATTGCTAACAGCGTGTGGCAGCGAGAAAGCTGCCCAGATAAGTGCTGGCCAAATGTTCTATGAAGCCGCCTGCTCCTCTTGCCATGGAGAAGGCGGTCTTGGGGACGGACCCATAGCCAACCTCCTTCCCGTTCAGCCCCCGATTTTATTCGAGCACCTAGGGCATCATTCAATGGATGAATTAGTGCAACTCATCCGCTCAGGATTACCTCCGGGGATGCCACCAGCTCCATTGACTGACGACGAAATCCAACTGGTCATCGATTATATGTGGGAGATGGTTCCCGACTCTTTGATTGCCGAACTGCGTGAGATGCAGAGAGAGGCAGAACTTGGCGTCTCAATGTCTATGCCGGAGGACGACATAAATGGACAAGAAAACTCATCAGCTAACCACATGTCCGGGATGACACACAGCGAACAAATGGAGCCGTCGGATACGAACAAGCACTAGTCTGCCATGCCGTTCTAGGGCTATGGCTTCGCGCGAAACTCCAGTAGTAGTGTGCAGGCCGGGGGTACCCTCAGGGCTTAATTGCTTCCTCTATGAGACA
>CETH01443600.1_pt1 | contig 10083 bp, 5 predicted proteins | sample 361461 | NCBI WGS metagenome assembly CETH01 (sample SAMEA2622695, study PRJEB7988) | marine metagenome | isolation source: saline water (ENVO:00002010), including
CCGCGTCAATTAGTTTTGCAGTTATGCGAACACGTTTTCCTCCTTTGCGTATACTACCTTCAACAATGTATCGAGCATTGAGTTCACTGGTAATTCGTTTAAGATTGTGTGACTGCCCTCTAAATGTAAAGCTTGAATTTCGAGAAACAACTGGGAATGTACGCCATAGAGATAGGTTGGTTATGATGTCCTCTGTAATACCGTCAGCAAAGTATTCCTGCTCAGGATCACCGCCAATGTTTGCAAACGGTAGTACAGCAATAGCAGGAGGTTTTTCGGTTGAAGAATGTTTTTTAAATTTGGATTCCGTTAGATTTCTCCGAGATGTACCTTCGAAATTAACATCAAATGCATACACAACTGTATTCTTGACAGTCTGCTCTCCTAGATCATGAAATTGAAAATTTGTTTTTTTGTTAACAATCTCGTATACATTTTTTGACAGGCATACTCCTCCTGATTGTGCAAGTGCTTCTAGTCTTGCTGCAACATTTACTCCCTCACCGTAAAGATTATCTCCCTCAACTACTACATCTCCCATATTTATACCAATTCTGAACTCCATTCTCTCCTCTTCAGTAACTGAATTGTTACGCTCCTTTATTGTTTTTTGGAATTCCGAACCACATATTACTGCTTCAACCGCACTTTGGAACTCTACAAGGATCGAATCTCCGGCTGTGTTGAAGATACGCCCGTGATGTTCATCTACCAGCTCATCAATGATATTTCGGCAAATTTTAAGATTATTAAGTGTCTGAACCTCGTTTTTTTCCATCTTGGTACTGAAACCCACAACATCTGTAGCTAGAATTACAGCAATTTTTCTTCTTGGACTAGAGTCTGTCATTTTGGTATTTTTTCAGTAAAAATGAGATAAAAAATCACATTCCTTCTCCCTTTTAATATAAGTAAGTATTTTTTTAACAATAGGAATGTTTGCCAACCAATTATATAACACCAATAACTTTATTTTACAATGAGTGTAGGTTTTAATTAGAAAGTGTATGACTTTAAAGAATTAGTGGGGATTTTTAAATGAGTATTATAAACTTATTAAAATTTTTTAATTATGTATTTTTAATTTTTTTAACTAGCTGGTTTTTTCCCCGCCAAAAACAAATTCTAATTTAACTTTTATTAAGTTTGTTTGTTCAAAACTCTCACTAGGTTTCCCTCTGGACCAAACTGCCATAGGGCTGATTTCAAAGAAGATCCAATTTTTATAAACCATCTGTCGGTAAGCAACACCAAGATTATAACCTGTTGTGTAGATTTTAGGCTCATGGATACCACTTATACTCGAGAAATATTCCAATGCTTTGTTAGACGTTAATTGATGATAGAGAGAGTAACCGTGACCTAAACTAAAAAGCCGGGTTTTTTTTCGCCAGGAAATCCCATTATTGATTCGAAAAAGTAATTGATTATTAATCGGTTTATCGAAGACTAAACCTGAAGATTCTTCCCAGTCTCTTAAAGGAGACCATCTTACTAATTGTGTAAAACGTGACTCCCAATTATTCTCTAAATAGAAAGATCTTCTGATTCTTAATCTTCCATAAGGGTCCACGAAAGGAACTGAAAAAACAACACCTGTCTTTGTATCAATAGTCCAATTTTTAGAATCGAAAATTTTATACTGAAGAGCTGCGGAAAGAGTTGATTCAGTTACACTTTTATCTGTACCTTTATTTTGTTTTTGACTACCTCCAGTATCGCTCAGATCGTCATCTGTAAAATTTTTCTTTGCATCTTCTACAATCAGATTCAATTTTTTCTGGGTTCTTGGAAGAATAAGGGACGTTGAAAGATTTATTTCATTAGTTGCTTTTCCCTCGTCGTCAAAAATTGTAACGAAATTTAGTCTGATTTTACTAGTATTGTAATCTCCATCCATTCTTTCCTCGCCAAAAAAAGAATCTACTATATCAGAAGCAGAACTGACTTGTTCTGACAATATTTTATGCGTATCATCAACTATTTCAGTAGTCTTTTTAATTAAACTCTGATTATCAGAGTCATTTCCATTATCTTCCTTAGCAAATATTAGAGAATGCATCATTACCAACAAAAAGTAGTTTAAAAATATAGAATGCAATAAAATTTTCATAATTAGAATAAAGAATGATTTAATAAAATCCTTTAATGATTGTTTTTGTTTAAAGATTATATAAAAGGAACTATTAATTACTTTTCTGAGAGAATTTGAAAATTATAAGAATAAAGGTTCAAACGTTAATAGCTAATTTTGATTCCAAATATTCTGCAGAAAAAAATAATTTAAATTACAAAAATCAAAGAAAGTTATTTTAATATTAGAAAAAAAATTTCACATCACTTTCAAACTTTAACTTTATTGTCAAAAAAATAGTTAATACAAAATTTAAATGGTATTAAAAAACAATTTATAACAAATTAAGGGAGATTTTTCAATAAATTGAAATTTCGGAGGGTTTTAGACTGAGAATAATAAGTTATTCCATCTGATTGAGCATCTAGTTAGAAATCAGACAAACTTGTTATAAAAACTATTTTTGTTTTTTTATCTTAATTATCTGACAACTGTAACTTTTGTACCTAACAATGTTTCAAATCCAAGTCCTTCAAAGAGAGTAATCTCTTGAAAATTTTCAGTTTCGGTTCTCTTTACAGACTTAACTTTTCCAATTTTGTATTCTTTTTTTGAGTCACCAAAAATAACAATATCTCCTGCAGAAAATTCTGATTTTACTACATTTAATAAAAATACATTCGATGTAGCAGATGCATTACTTGTAGTATATCCATTAGCCTTAAAAACAGGGCAATCATTTGGGTTCGCATCTACTGAAAAGATTGAAATATCATTTTTATCAAAGTAAGACCATTTCATTGCAATAAATTCATCTCTGTACCAGTATAATGCTTCATTTGAGCAATAATTATTTTTTTGCATATTTTTTAAGATAATTTTAATATCTGGAATTTTCAACAGAGCTTCTTTTGTCATATTTAACTTGTAGGAATATTCTAAACCTCTTAGACCAAAAGGTTTCATATCAAACAAAATCGTATTTTTATCAATTTTTTTTGGTAAAGTTGGTTTTGTACTTTCAGCTACTTTTGAAAGCTGTAACCATACTTCTTTGTTTGAAATTAACTTAGATGCAATAGTTGTTTTTGCCGATATAGAGCAGGAAATGGTCAGCAAAAAGATTAATCTAAAAACTTTCATATTATTTAATCCTTAAATATTTTTTTAAAAAATTATATTAAATTATGCCACGCACCAGCCAGAACTAGAATCTAGAACTGACTGATTAAAAATCGGTTGTACCAATTTAGATCAGTGACTTCACCTCGGAATCGATACAGACAAAAAGTAAAAAGTTTACCTTACCCTAGAAAGGAGAAAATATAACGTTTTATTTAGAATATTATTTTTTCAAATTATTAATGCTTGGGGTTTTTAAAATAAATATATAATTTGGACTCAATCTCTTTTCCTTTTGTCTTTATACTGCTTACCCGCTCTTTGTTTCTGTTCGAAATTTGAATTCTGAGGTTCTGCTTTATAGCACCCCATAAAAAAGGGATAATCAATTGTTGCATGATAGTGATATTCGCCATCATGAGAATGTCCGTTACAATTGTCTATAACTGGCATATGTTTCTTTCGATCAGCTAACCCAAATATTTTATAACCATCAAAGGACCACCCAATTTGATTTAATGGACTGACTCCCACCGCATCACCTTTACTATTTTTTAAGCACAATGGGGAAAAGTGATAATGATACATCCCCTGCGGATCAGCGTGTGAAGAACATTCATCTACAACTCTATTATATGGTGCTATCTTATCTTGCGAATCATATGGCCCAGCAATAACAACACCATTCAAAGCAATTCCAATTTCTTGCGTTTGTTTAGTAATTGGGTATGGAACTTCCAGTAAATTAGGATTTTTTGGTATATAAAAACTATAATTTTTTGGTCTAGCCTCATTTGGATTTGTTCTAGTCAATAAATGTTTAGGAATATTATTTGTTTCGAAAATTAAGAAGTCTTCGTTTTCCGTAATATTAAGTCTACTTTCAGAAACATTATAAACTGTCCCTTTCGCCATTCGTGGCCATAGACCCTCTGTTTTTTTCTGAATTTCTTCTAGTGATCCAGAAAGATTTGCTGCTGATTCGTATTGATCTTCTGTCCCATTATTTAGATCAAATGAATGTTCTCCTAAATTTTGAAAATCATTTTTTGTCAAAAGTTTATATTCCCCTTTTCCTCCATGACCATGGCCCCGGTGCTTGTGACCTTTGGGGCCGCAACTAGTTAAACACAGACAAATTATAATTATGAAAATTGTTTGAAATACATACTTCATATTTTTCCCTTACATTGAAAGATTAATTGTTTTTGTAAATAGTCTTTAAAATTAAAAAAAGATTATACGAAAGTCTATTTATAAGCTTTCCTTCTCAACCATTATAAAAAACTGTAATAATTTAATTATTAATTTACATCTTTATTAATTACAGGTTCCGGACGCATAGTTTTTATTACCAATCCACTTATTATTTTGAGCTCCCGTAGTAGCCGGCTTCCCATTACCATTAGAATTCCAGAAATCGGGAACATCATCTATATTTCCTGCCCAAGCTCCTTTCATAAGTATGTTCATAGTATAACTTCCAGCGGATAAACAATTGGATGAACATGCACCATTTTCATCACCATTGGTTATCCCTTGAGCGTGATAGTGATAATTATAGTCACCATGATCATGACCACCAAAGGTATCTAAAGCATAAGTATTATCCTCCGTATAGCCGTCCATATAATCATAGCTGGATTCATATTTTCCGTATAAAGCAATACCATCTAGCCCAAATCCAATTAAAGGTGGATGCATGTAACCAACGTAGTCTGTAAGGTTATAAAGGTTCAATCCGTTACCTGATGCTCCATGACCATCACCATGCCAGTGAAGTCCCATTCCCTGACCTACATGAATACCTGAACTTGTTATTTCCGCTTTTTCAACTGCAGGTAAGAGAGTATTATTATAAACTGGGTAAATTTGGACACCATCTACAGCTAAACCAATAGTACTAATACTAGCGTGGGAATACACAGTGTAAGTAGAACTACTTGCGTCAGTCGCTAAAGAAATACTAAGGGTGTTATCAGTAACGCTCGAAACTTCTCCATAATCCTTTAATGGTATTTTGTGTAAAAATGTCTGCAAAACTGCATCTCGTGTAACATTTGAGTCAGGATATGAACCAGAACCATCACCAGGAGGTACAGGTACATCTAGAAGTCTATTGGGTCTGTCGGATATAGACCAAGAAAAAATAACCATAAAAGGATGCCTAACACCACTATTGCATTCATCTGTAAAAAATACATAAGGTGCTGTATTTAGTCCTACTGGAGCACCAACTATGGTTTCTCCAGTTACTTTTGTTTTGAGCAGCGCATCTCTAAAAGCTAGGTACACTGAAGTACCATATCTAAGTGAAGAACCAGAAGATTCAAGGTTACTTTTTATTGTAGAAAGCATAGTTGATGCTGCAGAAGATGTAGTAGAATTATCTCCTGCAGATTCAACTTGTGATCGGTAACTGGTATGAGTATCAGTATACAACTTATTTCGATAAGTACCTGTGTATGTGTGGTTATCATAATGTGTAGCATATGCAGACCACTCTACCCTGCTATTTGTAACCATACTTGATGATTTAGGGTTAAAACTACTTGGTAAAGAAAGTTCCAAATCACCAGTATCATATGGAGTAATTGAGGATGCTGATGACGATAGCTTAAAAAAAGAATTGCTACTATCATATTCAACAGACTGTGAACTAAATGAAGTGTCTTGGCTGAAACTATTAGAACTATTATCGTATTTAAACCTTTTTGTAGCAGTCATTTGGGAAGAAGAAAAAGTGAAGCACAAATATCCAGTAGTATTATCTGATGCATTTTCAGCTTCTCTTTCATATCCAAAAGTGTTTCTCATATAAAGCCTATTCGTACTACTATTGTAGTCTATTGAGTAATTAGAATGTTTTTCAGAATCTGCTCTGTAACAGGAATGGTTTGAGGAGTTATCTGATACAAGCTGAAAAGTTTTTAAAAAAACATCATTGTAGGTAGACAAGGATGAATCAAGCCCTATTGAAGTATAGCTGGAGTTGTCTAGTGACATGTATGAATTATTGTAAAATATTAAAACTCTGTCTAGATTTGTAACACTAGACTTAGAAGAAGGAGAGATGCTAACTGATTTTTGTAAAATAGAATTAAAATTATCAGGCGTATTAACATTAGAACTACAAGAAGATGTGCAAGATGTAGTTGCCCCAGACCAAGTTGAACCACTGCTTGAGCTCGATGAATCGTCAGATGAACTGCAAGCCTTGATAATTAAACAAACTACAATTGTCACCAAAAAAAAGATTATATTTTTCATATCATTTTTTAATTGTGAAAACTAAAACACACTTAATTTAACCGAAACCGGTTTCGGTATCTTGCGCTCATTAATATGATAGAGGTAAAGTTTTTTTAATATAAATAGAAATAATTTTGTAGAAATACTATAGAATTAAAATTTAAAACAACATGCTCAAACCATCAAATCTAACAAAAGTATAACAACTAAATACTAAACCTATTAATTCTTCCCTAAAAACAAAATGAAAAATTTAATCAAAAATAGGTCCTCATATGTTAGCTGAACAATTACTTAAAAAGTTTGGCATTGTTAATTATACTATACTAATTAATAGCATTTGTCAATACTAAGGTAATACTTCAATGGATTATGAATTATAAAAAATAAGGTGACTCACTAGCCAGGACTCGAACCTGGAACCTACTGATTAGAAATCAATTGCTCTATCCAGTTGAGCTACTGGTGCTTACCAATAAAATCAGCTACTTACAGTCCAGGTAGCTGATTTTTTAGGTCTAAAACAAAGTGCCAAAAAGTGCCACAAATTCTAATCCTATCTCTAACTAGCTGATATTATTCAGTTTCAAAATGATTAGAAGTCCGTATCCCACAAATTATACTGAGTGATATTGAGTAACATTGACTAATATATTCATTATTCTAACTACTCTTGCTATTTATATCTAAAATTATTGAATTGTACTGAATTTAACTACTGATAGACAGCTATATGGACACTTAGTATACCGTTTACAAAAGGGGGAGCCTATAGGAACATAGCTCGGATAAATTGGAAAGATTGACTTGAATCCTCAGCTAAAGTCATTTCTGCTGAACAAAGATTAAATTCTTTCCCTATAAATTTCTGAATCTCTGAAAAATCAGAATTTAAGTTATCGTGAAGTATGTCTGGCTGTTGCAGAAAGCAACACCTTACGTAATCGAATATTTTCCGGTGTAACTTCCACAATCTCACCCTCACGTATAAATTCAATCGCACGCTCCAGCGTCATCGGAACAATTGGAGTCAATACAACATTTTCGTCTTTTCCTGAAGCACGGTGATTGGAGAGTTTCTTTTCTTTGCATGGATTTACATTTAGATCTGAATCACGGTTATGTTCCCCAATTATCATGCCCTCGTAGACACGTTCACCTGCAATAATAAATAAAACACCACGTGGCTCCAAATTGAAAAGCGCATACGGCACACCTTTACCTTGACGATCTGATACAATTGATCCAGTAAAACGTATTGTGAAATCACCACGATAGGGTTCATAACCATAAAGATAAGAGTTCAGAATTCCGGTTCCTCTAGTATCAGTCAAAAACTCGTTGCGGTAACCAATTAATCCACGTGATGGGATGTTAAACTGAACTTGAATCCTGCCTGAACCATGATTGACAAGGTTGATCATTCTCCCTTTTCGTTTAGATAATTTTTCTGAAATAACACCCAGAAAACCTTCTTCGCAATCAACATAAACATGTTCTATCGGCTCAAGACGTTCTCCATTTTCTTCCTTGTAAATTACTTCAGGACGGCCAACAGCGAGTTCGAATCCTTCTCTTCGCATGGTTTCGATAAGAATAGCCATTTGCAATTCACCCCGCCCTTTTACGAGAAATCGTTCTGAATCTTTTGTTTCTTCAAACTGCAGCGAAACATTAGAAAGAGTTTCTTTGTAAAGTCGTTCTTTAATTTTATTTGATTGAACCAGTTTCCCCTCTTGACCAGCAAAAGGTGAAGTGTTGGTGTAGAAAAACATGGAGATTGTAGGCTCATCAACAGAAATTCTTTTCAATGCTTTGGGACTTTCTTTCGTGCAGATTGTATCTCCAATACGGACATTTTCTATGCCTGCCAGGATCATTATTTCTCCAGGCTCAATCTTCTCCACTTCCTGCATTGTAAATCCTTCATAAACCTGAATTTTGCTAGCCCGCAAGGTATTTTCCTTGGCTCCTTCACTAATACAAACCAACTGTTCGTTTTTAGCAGCAGTACCATTTGAAACACGGCCAATTGCTAATTGTCCCAAATAATCAGAGTAGTCTAGATCAGCAACCAGCATCTGAAAAGGCTCCTCCAGACTATGTTTTGGAGCAGGCAGTTCTTTAATAATTGTATCAAATAACGGATGCAGATTAGTAGATTGATCTTCCAATTCATATTTTGCAATTCCATCTTTGCCGATAGCATACAAGACAGGGAATTCCAATTGTTTCTCGTTTGCATCAAGATCAATAAACAAATCATATATCTCATCAAGAACTTCAACAGGACGTGCATCCTGACGATCAATTTTATTTACTACTACCAACACTGTTTTCTGACCCTCAAGAGCTTTTTTCAAAACAAACCGTGTTTGTGGCAGTGGACCTTCTGAGGCATCAACAAGTAAAATAACACCATCAACCATTATCAAGGCACGCTCCACCTCTCCGCCAAAATCTGCATGCCCCGGAGTATCAAGGATATTGATTTTAGTTTCATTCCATGTCACTGAGCAGTTTTTAGCTGCAATGGTAATTCCTCTTTCACGTTCCAGGTCCATACTGTCCATAATGCGCTCATCCACAGACTGATTATCACGAAATAGTCCGCTTTGTCTGAACAATTGATCTACTAGGGTGGTTTTTCCATGGTCAACATGTGCAATGATAGCTATATTACGGATATTATTATTTAAGATTACATTTCCCATTATTTAATAATTTTAATGCATTTATTGTTTTGTAGTTATCCTTAGCCAGCGGTCCATTTCAAACTTTATAATACAATGAATTGGATCTGAACTTAGCAGTCTTACTTCCAGAAGCTGTTCTGTTTTAGAGTATAGTTTTTAGACCGAACGATGGACACCTATATGGAAACCTATGCAATATCCTGATGTTTTACATAATCAGTAATCGGGTGGTATCAGTGGCGCACCAGCCAGGACTCGAACCTGGAACCTACTGATTAGAAATCATTAGACAATCCAATAAAATCATTTAGTTAAGAGGTAGGTTAAAATTTTTGCATTATTTTCGCATTTCGGTATGGACCAATTGCAATTCATCTTCAAGCAATAACATAGCATTTGCAAGATCTTCCTTGGCAAAAAAAATACTTCATAGTGATTGAAATATCGCTATGTCCCATAATCTTCTAATGTTCTTTTGGATACACAACAGCCTTGGCTAAAAAATTATCTGCGGGATATTGCATTGTACTGAATCTTAATATTAATATACTCGTACAAAAACATCTAATATATAAAAAAATTCTAATATATAAAATGTTATTACTTTTTAAAGTTAGTTTAGTTTAAATAAAGAAAAGAATTTGTAATTAAGAAATGTAATTGAGTTATTTTTATTTTATTCCCGCATACATAAACGATTGAATAAATTGCTTCTGAAACAAAATGAAACCCAACAACAAAGGAGAAACTGATAACAAAGTAGCTGCAGAAATAATTGACCAATTAACACCTGATTCTGGAGCACCAAATATAGCCAAACCCACGGTAAGAGGTCTTGTCCCAACCGAATTAGTAATAACCAAAGGCCATAAAAAATTATTCCAATGGTAACTAACTGATACAAGACCATAAGCTAAATATGTTGGTTTAGCTAATGGG
>CETH01443599.1_pt1 | contig 10082 bp, 11 predicted proteins | sample 361461 | NCBI WGS metagenome assembly CETH01 (sample SAMEA2622695, study PRJEB7988) | marine metagenome | isolation source: saline water (ENVO:00002010), including
TTAAAAACAATTTAGCAAAAACTTAGATTATGCCTGAATTACCTGAAGTAGAAACCGTTGCTCAATCTATAAAAAAACACCTTATAGGTATTAAGTTTGATTCACTTACCCTTAATTGGAAAAAAACTTTACACAACTTTACTCCAGCTGATTTCAAAAACAAACTTCAGGGCAAAAGCATATCAAATATTTACAGAAGAGGAAAGTATATTATTATCGATTTAGATGGGCAGCTTCTAGCAGTGCATCTTAGAATGACAGGAAAATTATACGTTGCAAAAAAGGATGAATATAAACGCAAGCATGTATCTCTATACTTAAAATTTAAAGATAACTATTTAGTCTTTGAAGATACTCGGAAATTTGGAAGGTTTTATTTATACAAAAATCTAGATCATTTAAATCAAAAGCTAGGAGTTGAACCTCTATCTATTGATTTTACCAAAGATTTCCTATTTAACGGAATGAAGCAAAGAAAGAGGCAGATAAAAGCTTTTCTGCTCGATCAAAGCTTCGTTGTAGGATTAGGTAACATTTATGTAGATGAGGCTCTTTGGCACGCTAAAATACATCCATTATCTACCAGCAATGAAATTTCAAAAAAGAAAATATATAAATTGCATGAAGGGATTGTTAAAGTTTTAAAGGAATCCATCAAGTTGGGAGGCACAACCATCCGTGATTACACTTATGACTTTGCCTACGCTGGTAACTATGCACTGAACTTAGCTGTTTTTAATAAGCAAGGCACCCCCTGTCTGGACTGCAGGGCCACCATTCTTAAAATCAAAGTAGCTCAAAGGGGAACACATTTTTGCCCAGTTTGTCAAAATCTGCAAATTGAGACTCAATGATTTTAATCCATATTGTTGAGATTTTTTCTTAATCGATTACTACCACTATGTGCTGTTTTAAGAATTTTCTCATTATGACCTAGTGCAAAGAATGTGTATATACCCGCTAGAAACGAACTTAAAAATACCGTGATAACTATAAATAAAGAGAAAAGGTTTCCAGTAAAGCTATATCCTATTTTTTTTTCAAATTGACTTATTGAAAATGGATAATCATCATCTGGATAGGGTTTAGTTCTAGGGATTTTAATAATTTGATTTAATTTCAATTTTCCCGGATCGTCAATTTCATTATTTTCAATTATATCTTCAATTTCAACGTTATAATTATTTGCTATCAAATGTAAATTATCACCACTACGAACCTTATGTACGCGCAAAGTATCTTTTTTAGCAGGTTTATTGGAGTTCGAATTATTATTTAAATATTGATATTTATCTCCATCGTAGATTGACTTACATTTCAAGCTACTTGTAATGTCATTCATCGAATGATCCCAAACTTTAATAATATTTTTACATTTAATTTTAAGCTTATGTCCACTTGCTGTTTCAATTTTAATACGCCATTTGCTATGCTTCTTAATATTAGCATTAAATGCATATTTTAACTTCCCATCATCTAAATAAGCTATTCTATCAATATCATACGAGAATAAAATAGAAAGGAATAGTCCAATTAAAATTAAATGTGTTTTTCTTTTCATTTACAAAGGTACATTTAATTTTTATAAAAAAACATTATCTAAATATATTTTTTATTATATTATAGGCAGTCCCAAAAAAACATATTGCATTACGACATAATTACTACAAAAGGATATAGTATGATAAAATTATTTCTAATAAGCATTTTATTATTCTCTTGTGGAGATAGTGAATCTTCGCAGGAAAAGAGAAAAGGTGAAGCTATTCCTGCACCTGAAGTTCAAGCAGAAAATAATCAGGAGCAAGAGCAAATTGAATCTAGCGATTCTAGCGCTGTTAATACAGACTCCAATGAGGATTATGAGAGTAAAATTTCAGAATTACAAACTAAACTGGAAAAAAAGAATAGAGAATTAGAGCAGAAAGAAAAAGAATTAAAGAGCGTCCGAGATAAAAAAGATGAACACAAAAAATCATACGATACACTAAAAGAAGAAACAGCTAAATTAAAAGAAGAAATTGCTGGATATGAAAATGAGGAGAGGAAGGCTCAGGCTATTACAGATGCAGCAAAAGAAACAGCTAAAGCTGATAATTATAAATTATATACTACAAACTACAAAACAACAAATTTTTTAATACTTATTATATTGTTAAGTATTATCCTAGTATCTGCACTTGCATCTTTATATTTATATAAATGGAGAGTGAGCCTGTCGGGAAGTAAAAATGCATTATTCTTGGCAGAGGACCTCGACAAAATGATGAGAGATTGGAATGAAAAAATTAGTGAGACTTCAAGAATAGCAACGCAATCAAAGGAAGCATTCAATAAAGGTAGTAAGAGAAATATCCAAAGATTAGATGAAGCTATAGAAATATTTAATACCATGAATGCGACTATAAAGAAAAAAGAAAAAGAAATAGAGAGATACAAAAAGGGGTATGATACCACTATAACCAAAAAATTCCTAAAACGCTTTATTCGAATCAATGAAATCATTGAAAAAGTAGATTCTAAGCAAACAAAAGAAGAATTGCTAAAAAGGCTAAGACTTAGATTTGAAGATGCCTTCGCTGAATGCGATCTTGAACCTTGGTCACCAAATCCAGGTGAGGAAATTAAAAAATATCAAGGCCAAGATATTGAGCGTATTGATACTATTCAAGCAAAAAATGAAATAGAGGAATTTACTATCGCTGAAGTTCTTAGTTGTGGATATAGGATTGCAAATGACGATAAGCATGAAATCATAGTAGCAGCCAAGGTTAATGTGTACGGTGAATTTAAAAAAAATAATAAAGAAGAAAATATTAAAGACAAAAAAGACTAGGAGGGAATATGGGTAAATTTATAGGGATTGATTTAGGTACAACATTCTCAGCTGTAGCAACAGTAGGAGATACAGGGGTACCTGAAATTGTATGTGATGAGGATGGAAATCCAATTACACCATCATGTGTAGAGATTAATAAAGATGATAAGGAAGTTCTTGTTGGAGAGGAAGCAAAAAAGTTACTCGATATAAATAGTAATGTCATTGCTCGTTTTAAAAGGCATATGGGAACAGATAAAACCTACTCTGCAGATGGGACAACTTATACTCCAGAGCAACTAAGTATGCTTGTTCTTAAAAAAATGTATTCAACTGCAAAAGAGCAATTAGGTGAAATAGCTGAGGCTGTAGTTACCGTTCCAGCTAATTTTTCAACTGAAGCTAGAGAAGAAACAGAAAATGCCGCAAAGAAGGCCGGGATTCCTTTAAAGTATATTATAAATGAGCCTACCGCAGCAGCTTTATATTACGCACAAAAAGGTGAACTCAACGATGGAGTTTATGCGATATTTGACCTAGGGGGCGGAACCTTTGATGTAAGCATTATAAAAATGACTGATTTTGAGGTTGAAGTACTTTGCTCAAATGGGATTCCAGAGCTTGGTGGCGATGATTTTGACCTTAAGCTACAAGCTTTTGCACAAGAAGAGCATAATGCTAAAAAATATACTAGAAATGATGCAGAAGATGATAAGAAGAGTCTATCTAAGAGGAAATCTGTATTATTGGATATCGGCGATAAAGAGATTAAGCTAGAAAGAGATGATTTTGAAGAAATGATTTCTGAGTATGTCGCTCAAATTAAAATGCTCTGCGAATCAACTGTCATGGAAGCAAAAATGAAAATGAGTGACTTGGCTGGAGTTATACTCGCAGGTGGAAGTACAAGAATGCCAATTATAAAAGATACGGTTAAAGAGATTTTTAAAAAAGAACCCATAGCGACAGGTAACGTAGATCAAGTAGTGGCCTTAGGAGCTGCATTCTATGCTATCTACAAAGCAAATGAAGAAGGCTCAAGTCATATTAATACAACCCAGAGAGATATTATAAGTAAAGTAAAAGTTACAGATTGTCTTAACGAACATTTTGGGACTTTCATTACAACGCTTGTGGGCGATCAAATGATACCTCAAAATAGAATCTTCTTGAAAAAGAACACAAAACTACCTTCATCTAAAACTGATAAGTTTGTTACAATGTATGAAGGCCAAACTGAACTTGATATTAAATTAACAGCATGTAAAAACGAGGAAACAGATCCTAATTTTGTTAAAGTTCTTAAAGAAAAAACAATTTCCGGTCTTCCGGGAGGTCGACCAGCAAACATGCCAGTTGAGATCACTTTTACGGCTACGGAAAATGGTGTTCTAACTGCAACATTCCTAGATGTTGATTCTGGGGTATCTGGAAATCTTGAATACACATTCTCTGCAGGAAAAACTAATTCTAATAGTGCAGACGAATCAGAGATAGATGAATTTATGGTTGAATAAATAAATGGAAGGCTTATTCTATATTGCTTTCTGGATCCTTGGTATTGCAGTTGTCATATATATAATTGGCTATGCTCTAGTTTTTGCGTTTTACATACTAGTTATACTATTTGAAATAGTTAAATCACTGCTTCGTTTTATCTGGTACTTAGTATCATTTAAATGGTTGAAAAGCTCAGAGGGGAAAGATGCATCCCATCAGAAGAAATCCAAGCAAAAAACCACATCTCGTCAGAAAAAAACTAAACCAGAAAAGAAAAAAGTAGAGCAAGTTAAGGTTCCAAGGTCTGAGAAGTTTAAAATAAAGATTTTAAAGAAAAATTTAGACTATAAAAGCTCTACATACACCACTCCATCTGTAAACATACTTGCAGTTGGAAAAATTCCAAAATCTCAAATTCATTTAGGTTCTTACGTTTCGGTGATTGATATGACAAGTGGGAAGGAAGAAAAAGTCCTATCTTCAATTGATTCTCAACAAGAAGACGAAACTGCATGCTATCTTCATAAATTAGATTTAGCATACCAACACACTGATGCTTATTTTGAAGATTGGACTATAATTGGGAAAATAGTACCAGAGTTTATGTCTTTTAAAGATACGAGTAGAAAGAGAAAATTAAAACTTTGCATTCGATTATTTGATTGGGACAATCCTCCTACAATAAAAAATAATAAAGTAATCAAAGGCAAAAACTCTATCATTTGGGAAGCAAACAGATCTATAGATATCACAATCCCAAAGCCTGAACCGATTGAAGAGAAGGATAAAGCAAGAGAGAAAACCATCCAAATTGGAGTAGCTGTTGCTATGGCTGATGGCTCTTTATGCTCAGCTGAGGGGCATGTTATAAAAGAGTGGGTAACAAAAATGATTGCACCTTTTGGTGGAAAAAAAAGACAGGAACTGAAAGTGATTTACAACAGAGCATTTAAAAACTCATACGAGCTTGCGAATAAAGGAAAATTAGATTACAAAAAAACTGCAAATCAGCTAAATGATGCAGATATTTATTCATCTAAAATAGAGACGATGGAACTCTCCTACAAAGTAATGGCTGCAGATGGCGTAATTGATTCGAATGAGAAAAAAACAATTAAATCATTAGCAAAAATATTAAATATAAATTCAGAGGAGCTCGATAAAATAAAAGAGCATATAGGTTCATCAGAGCTTAACCCTACAGCAAGTCAAATTTTAGGAGAACTTGGCATTGACCATAATCTTCCAATACACCAAATAAGAAAAAAATTGGGTGATTCATTTATGAGATATTCTAATATGTACAATATCGTTCCAGAAAATGAAAAAGAAGATATAAAAATCATGATGGATAAAATTGCACAAGTTCGCAATGAATATGACTAATCAACTAGAAAAGTCACGTCTATTCTTAGATAAATATAGGTTTGCATATGATAAAAAGGAAGAATGCAAAACAATAGATCCTTTTTTTTACAATGATATTTTAAATACTTTATATCAAGAAAATATTTTAATAACAGAACAACTAACTCCCCAAATTTTTCAATCTATAAAAAATGTATGCAATCGGTTAAATGCTCCAATTGAATCGATAAAAGCTTTTATTGATTCTTCTGAAATATTGCAGGCAAGTTGTTTAGTTACAGGTACCGATGAAACAATTTTGAGAATTTCATCTAGACTCATAAATCTATTGGATGAGGAAGAATTAGAATTTATTATTGGTCATGAATTAGGCCATTTCCTACTTAATCATGGATATGTAGAACATCATGGAGAAAATCAAGAAGTAACCCTACAAGATCAAATGAAAAGTCGCTACAAGGAAATATCTTCAGATAGAATAGGTCTTCTTGCAGCTCCTTCTACAAAAAAGGCAATAAGTGCAATGCTGAAATTAACAACTGGGCTAGATGATAAACATCTTAGATTTGATGTTTCTGCTTTTATATCTCAATCCAATGAAACAGAAAATATGCATTCACAGCAAGCCGCATTTTCATCTCATCCTTCAAGCTTAGTTCGCTGTAGAGCACTATTATGGTTTTCAATGACCAGCTCTTCCAAAAACAAGCTTGAGGATGTAAGTGAAGAAGAGATGAAAACTTTAGATAGTAGAATCATTACTGACCTTGAAAAATATATCGATGGTCCTATTATAGAAATGATGGAAGAGGCGCTATTAGACTTTAAACTATGGACTGCAGTAAAAGAAGTTATTAGTGATGGAATATTTGATAAAAATGAACAAAAAATATTTGAAGATATTTTTGGAAGTGAAGAAAAATTAAAAATGATTAATTTCTTTAAAGCCTATAAGCATTCAGAAATTAAAGAAATGATAAATAGGAATTATGATAATGCGGGGCAAACAGTAATATTATATTTCCCTGATTCCTATAAACAGAAAATGAATGAAATTGCAGATGAAATTATTAAAAAATTTCACCATGCCAACTAACACTTAAACACTGATAGGATAAGATAAATGAAAATATACACCTTCGAAAACAAAGAATATCAACTTGCACCAATTTTATCTAGATGGATCGCTGCAATGATTGATGGTTTTATAGCTGGATTGATAGCTGCAACAATGGTAGGGATTCCTGTAGCAATAATCTATCATATATTTAGAGATAGTTTCCCATATACGAACTATCAAAGTATCGGCAAAAAAGCAATGGGTATTAAGCTTATTAGCTTAAATAAAGGTCAGCAAATGACTATCGTCGGTCTTAAAAGGCACGTACATACCATACTTCCTTTATTTGCAATTATTGATGGAATTATATTGCTAAGCAGTCCTGATAGTCGAAGACTCGGTGATAAGTGGGCTGAAACAATTGTTGTAGTGGAGAGCCAATGAAAGGAATTAAGCTTGTAACAGCAGCATTGCTTGTTCTTGCAATCTTCAAACTCCCTTATGGGTATTATGAATTTTTGAGAATTATTGTTTCTATTTCGGCTGGCCTTTCAGCTGCAGAAGCTTTCGATAAAGGAAATGCGTTTTTAACTTTTTTATTTATTGCTGTTCTTGTTTTATTTAATCCTATCTTGCCAATTTACCTAAGCAAAGCAATGTGGATGCCTATTGATATTATAGTAGCCATACTATTTGGGAGTACAGCCTTAAATGATGAAACAAGCTAAATAAAAACTAAAATATGGATCACCGAATAGTATAAATGACACTTAAATTAAAAGCATATTTTGTTATATTTTCAATATTAGGAAATTTACTTGCTCTTAATGATGGGCAAATCATAAGCGCTGAAATTCCAGCATCTGCATATTTAGAAATACTTGCTGAAAAAAGTGAAAAAAAGAGTAGACGTGCAGCTAAAATGGGTGTTTATTTTTGGTCTGCATGGGGACTATTGTTTTATCAAGCAGAGGCTTTACCCATCAATCGTGATATCCCTGGCTTTGGGTACGCTGTGGGTACTGGATGTTTTGTAGCAGCTATTGCTTCTAGAGTTAGAGGTCTATCTAAAAAACCTATATCAAAAACAAAGAAGTTATATCAAGACATAAATAAGCACGAGGATTATGCAATAAAACAAATGGCAGCCTACGATACTTTGGTACTACTGGCTAACTCATCAAGAAAAAATAGAAATAGCAAAGGAAGCCCACCTCAAAGCTTAGAATCAGCATTAATACTGGGGGCGCTAAAATCAATAAGCACCATTGAAGAGAAGGCTCTAGCTGGATTTTTAAAACAAACACCTCTAGAGCAAGTATTCTAAATGATTAAGATAATAAAAATATTTATTTTATGTCTTTCATGTATTGCATGTGATAAAACTAAAACAATAGAATTATCAGGTGGCTTAGATGAAAAGCTTATCAATGCAGCCATAGATAGAACTAAAACAAAAGTTACCTATAATGGTAAATATTTAAAAATTCCATATCCAAATGGAGATGTGCCTGATAGTATTGGTGTATGCACAGATCTAATTATTAGATCTTACAGGGCAATCAATGTGGACCTTCAAAAATTAGTTCATGAAGATATATCTAAAAACTTCAACGTATACCCTTTAAAAAAAATATGGAAAGCAAATAGGTCGGATAGAAATATTGATCATAGGAGAGTTCCAAATCTTCAAAAATTCTTTGAAAGAAAAGGCGCAAAACTACCCATTACAAAAGTTGGAAAAGACTATTTACCTGGAGATATTGTAACCTGGGATATTCCTGGAAACAGTCCGTGGCATATAGGCATTGTATCTAATACAATAAAAAATGACACTCCTTTAATTATTCATAATATGGGCAGAGGCCCAGTAGTAAGCGACATCCTATTTAAATTCAAGATAACAGGGCATTATAGATATTTTCCAAGTTAAAGTATTACTTTAAGCAAAAATTGTAAATACTATATGAAATGAACATTAATAAAACATTTAAAGATAAAAAGATAGCTCGTACAGAGAGGGGAAAAGCAACGGTATTCCTACATGGTTTTACCGGATCTTCGCAATCTTGGGTTGACATTATAGAGAATTTTGATGGCCCTGCAATATCTATTGATATTCCTGGGCATGCTAAAAGCAATATAAGCTCAAAGTATGGCGTATCAGATTGGATTAATGATCTTTCAAAAAAAACAGACACCCTAAATATTGAAAAATTTAATGTATGTGCATACTCGATGGGTGGAAGGCTAGCTATTGCATATGCAGCCAAATATCCCAACAGAATCAATCATTTAATCCTTGAAAGCACAAGCATGGGAATTAGTGATAATAAGATCAAAAATAAGCGCTTGGAAAACGATTTAGAACTCTCAAGATTAATAGAGAGTGACTATAGTAGTTTCCTGGATAGGTGGGAGCAGAATCCGTTATTTTCTATGCAGAAAAAAAGAAATAAAAAGGCTTTCTTACTACAAAGAAAAGAACGAATGCGGCATAATCCTTTGCAATTAAGTCAATCCCTAAAAACATTTAGCCAGGGCTCAATGAAGTCGTATGAGTTTGAATTTTCAAATTTCACCTTTCCGATATCTATAATCAATGGAAATGAAGATGAGAAGTATATAGAAATTGGAAGAAAAATGTGCAAACTAAATCATAACTGCTCTCAATACATCTTAAAGGCAGGACACAATGTGCATCTAGAAAATCCCAATGACTTTATGATTACCTTGAAAAAAATATTAAATTCCAATCCATGAATCGTTCCGAAAAATCAGAAAAGATAGCTGTAATTCTAAATGAGCTATACTCAGAGACTCCAATACCTCTAGAGCACTCAGATCCGTACACACTCATTGTAGCGGTAATGCTATCAGCTCAAACAACAGATAAAAAGGTTAACCAGGTAACCCCAAGCTTATTTAAACATGCAAATACCCCTGAAAAAATGGCGTCACTGAAAACTTCTTTTATTCAAGATACCATACAAGAGATTGGCCTCGCACCAACCAAAGCAAAAAACCTCAAAAAAATGGCAAAGCAGCTAATAGATGGGGGAGGCATGAGAGCCGATTGGCAGTACCTAGAGAGTTTGGCGGGAGTTGGCCATAAAACAGCAAGTGTGGTAATGGCTCAAGCATATGAAGTGCCCGCTTTTCCAGTTGACACTCATATCCATAGGCTGGCTTCAAGATGGGGGCTATCAAAAGCTAAAAATGTGGAAATGACAGAGAGAGATTTGAAAAAGCTTTGGCCTAAAGAGACATGGAATAAGCTTCACTTACAAATTATTTTCTTTGGTAGAGAATACTGTCCAGCTAGAAATCATAATC
>CETH01097801.1_pt1 | contig 10061 bp, 6 predicted proteins | sample 361461 | NCBI WGS metagenome assembly CETH01 (sample SAMEA2622695, study PRJEB7988) | marine metagenome | isolation source: saline water (ENVO:00002010), including
GGGTCATCGAATGGCTAAAAATGATGGATGGAGAGTCTCCTTATCAGATCAGTAGGCTCCAGCACTGTCTTCAAACTGCAACAAGAGCAGAACAAGATGGAGCTGATATGGAAACAATAGTATGCGCACTTCTTCATGACATAGGTGATGTGATATCACCAGTCAATCATTCACAAGCTTCAGCAGCCATTCTAAGACCTTATATCAGTGAGAAGAATTATTGGATAGTGCTCAATCACGGTCTATTTCAGGGCTATTATTGGATGCATCATTATGATGAGGATAGAAATCTTAGAGATGAGCACAAAGATCATCCGTATTATCAGGATTGTGTGGACTTTTGTTCAGAATGGGATCAAAAATCATTTGATCCAGATTTTAAAGAAAAGCCTTTGGAGTATTTTATCCCTATGATTGAGGAAATATTTTCAAGGGAGCCCCGATCATTTGTCTAACTATATCTCTTTTGGCTTTTTCAGAATTATAGTTAGACCTAGAGCAGTTGGCCAAGCACCTAAAATGAATTCAAAGATAAATATCTGATTGAATCCTGTTCCATGAGCATAGATTGCAATTAAGTTGAAGATTCCAGCCCCAAAATAGACTATCCCTGCAGAAAAAAACCATGCCGGGTTTAGAGTGATTGCTCCCAAAATGGAAAATAAGAAAGTAGCCACAAAAAACGATGTAAAGTCCCTCAAGAGTGCATTTTGTGCTTCACTTGATAATTCATTGAATACGAAGCCAAAATCAGCCGAGGCGCTTATTGGGGTAAAAATCCATTGAAGCACTAAACCCAAAAGCCAATAGGCATAAAAAATACCTAAGAATCTAATAATAAATGTGTAGTTTCTTTCTGATGAGATTAAGAAATAGAAGAAATATCCTCCAAAAAATCCCGCACCAAAATGAAGTATCTTTCCTACGATTGTCTTATTTCCTGCTATTAACTCTGATTGGAATACCAACTCGACCATCAAAAACAGTGTCATTAAAATAGCGGTTCCTCCAGCTATGGCATATAGATATTTTCCACCTAATGAGCTGAGTCTGGATATTAAGCCAGCGGAAGAGAATGCAATTATAAATCCAATAATTATAAGGATATATAGACCTAAACCCATTCTTTGAAAATCAAACAAGATCACTTCTAATGAAGAGATTAATCCAACCGGCATATCAACTGAGGCCAGCCAGATTAACTTAGTCAATGATGAAACAGGAGTCATCAACATTACTGTAAATAAAGCTGCAGAAAGAAGCGCAAACGGATATTTTGCTATTTTCATAATTATTTGGGTAAAACTTTGATTAATTTGGCTTTTGGACCATCTGTGAGTAAATATAATACTCCGCTTGGCGAAGCTTCAATATTCCTGAGTCTATTATTTACTTTAGAAAATAAGCTTTCTTGGATATTTACACCATCTTTGAATGTAATTTTTTTAACATCCTTAGAAACTAATGCTGTAACCAAGAAGCTATTCTTTAGCTCAGGATAAAAATTACTTTCATAATAAACAATATCAGATGGAGCAATGGACGGTGTCCAATGCAGAAGTGGTTGTTCCATGCCATCTTTATCTGTAAATGGACTAATCACTGCTCCTGAGTAATCAATACCATATGTTATTGCCGGCCAGCCATAGTTCAATGAGGGCTCAATAAGATTTAACTCATCTCCGCCTCTTGGGCCATGTTCATGCTCATATATTTTTCCAGACTTGGTAACGACAAGCCCCTGCATATTCCTATGGCCATAGGAATAAATTTCTGGAAGGGCATCTTCAACATTTACAAAGGGATTATTTACTGGAATAGATCCATCTTTATTAATTCTTATAATTTTTCCAAAATGATTATCTAATTTCTGAGCTTTTTCTCTATGATCAAACCCATCACCGCTCGTTAGTAAAATCGTGCCATCATATAAGAAGGCAATCTTAGCTCCCAGATGCATTGGAGATCTTCTGGGCGCATTAGCTTCGAAAATTACTTTTTTATTTTCTAGTCTATTTTCATTAAGCTCAGCCGATAATAAGAACAAGGTTGTTTTTTGGTTCTGATTCTTAGCTGAGTAACTTAAATAAATTGTATTGTTTGATTCAAAGTCTGGATCTATAACTACATCAGATAATCCTCCTTGACCACTATATTGAACACTTGGAACACCATCTATTTCATTTACTGATCGGTCTAATAAAGAGGCAATCCTTAACTTTCCTGACATCTCAGTAAATAAAATTTTGTCCTCACTTAAAAATACAAAGCTCCATGCATCATCTAAATCATCAAAAATAGTCTCTAATTCATAACTTGAAAATGCTGAGTTAGAAAACAATAAAAATAACAATATGAACTTCAACTTCATTACGACCTTTTTTAAATAATTATTTAACTATAGAGTATCAATGTTATCGTCAAAACATGAAAATATATATTATCGGCATAAGTTATTTTTTTGAGCTAAAAACTGAAAGAGGAGATTCTAATGCATTTAGATAAAATTAATGCAGTTGGGGGAACATTTTTGCTTATTTTTGGTGTTCTATTATACCTATCACCTAATAACTTAAACGCCAATAGCATCATTTTTCAGTCAACAGTAGTAATAGGGGTTAGTTATATAGTTTCTGTACTTATCCACTTATTTCTTACAAGACATATGGGTAAGAATATTGAGCTAATTACTGTATATGCTTGGTATTCTAGTCTTATAGGTCTATCAATCGTTATCTTTGAAATATCAAGTCTATTGTAAAATGATCATTTTTAATCAAAATCATCCCATGAAATAGATTCAAATGCCTTTTTATCTACTAAAAGTTTTCTACCTAATAGTTTGCTGTACTCTCTTGCATCAATTCCTTTATTAGGCCTTAGTGTTGTTAGGTTTTCGTTGGTAACTATCTCACCGGCGAGACAGTCTCTATTTAAATAACAACTTCTTCTGAACTCGGTAATCCTTTCTTTTGACTCAATTTCAGCAACTGGACGCTTATTATTTGATCCCATCAGAGAAAGAGTCTTTGCAATATTTTCTCTTAAATTAATAAGCTCATTTCCAGTTATTGAAATATGATGGTCTCTAAACTCCCTAGATTTATCATCTGTAAAGTGAATTTCTAAAATTTTGGCACCAAGCGACACCGCAATATTCGCTGCATAGCTTCCAATAGTATGATCAGAATAACCTATGATATGTTTTGGAAATCTTTTTGAAAGAGTAGAAATTACATTTAAATTAGCGTAGCTGTCATTTGGTTCACCATACATTGCAACACACTGTAATATCCCCAGCTTTTTAGAGTCTATATATTCTGGATTTTCTTTCTCAATAAAACGAACTGTCTCATCAATTTCTTCAATCGTTGCCATAGCTGAAGAAATAATAAGAGGTTTATTTGTTTCAACTATTTTTTTTATTAGAGGGTAATTTGTTAGATCACCAGAGCCAATTTTGTGGATGCTAACTAAATCATTAATGATAGAAAGTGATTCTGAATCCCAGATCGACGACATAAAAATTACATCATTTTCCAAAGCTAATTCTGATAAAGTAAAGTAATCTTCTATTCTTAGTGAGAATTTAGCAAAGTGTTTATGACGCTCTGGATCTTCAATTTTACTAACTATATGATCAGGGAAATAAGTTTGGAACTTTACAGCATCTGCACCTGCTTCAGCTGCATCAATAAGAAGCTTCTTTGCATAATCTAGGCTTCCTTCATGGTTTCCACCTATTTCTGCAATAATGAATGGCTTTTTAAAATCTAGATCCTTTCTCATACTACCCAGCATTCTTTCTTTTATATTTTAGCTGATGAAAATGGGATATGTATACCCAGATAACAACGAAAGAATATGGATAAAAGAAGATTGAAGTATGCTTATTTATCAAATGATGGGTCTGGTTCTCCCTTGAAGCAATTTATGATGTATGGAAATGAATCAGTTACATAATAGCCATATTGACCTTTGAAAGTCATCCCATTGCATTCATCTAGATCTCCTGCATCAGTCCATTCCCAATCTTCTTCATAGATCCCCGTAAATGAACCACCCGGGTTAGTATTGCTTTGAACGCCTCGACTACCTAATTTTCTAGTATATCCAGACAGTACCTTACGGTAACTGCCTGTCTGATCATCCAAAATATATGAACCATAAATTGGGAATCCATCAGCGGCAAAACCAATCATAGGCGAGCCATCTCCAGAAGGCGTATTATCAAACATAGCATTTGGATTGCCATGATAGTGATAACTCCCATCAGGCTGAACATGTGCATTATGAATGTCTACTCTGAACATAGATTTATACTCAAGTGGAACTAAATTCCATTGTGCTGTCCCACCACATCCTGCTGCTATATTTCCATCCGAATTGGCGTTTTGGCTTGAAGGGGAATAACATCCAGCACTTTTTAAATCAACAACTACTCCATTTAGTAACACTGCGTCCCATACTCCACGAACAATTTCTGTATTCTGAGAGGCGAGCTCTGGAAACCTTTTTACTTTGAAGGCTCTCTCTCTTTCAATTACATCAGATGCAAAATTAGCTGATGAGTCATTAAAATCATGATTTGGTATATTGTCACTTGATAGATTGCAATAAGTATCAAAGGCATCAACATCTACATAACCCTCAAAATCAATAGCCCTGGTTAAATCTCTAACATTAGAGCCATATTTTTCTTCATAACTTGCACAATCAGAACTTCTGTTGGAAAAAATCTCATTTGTGATATTAACTCTATTTACTAAACCGATGACTTGAATAGATGCGCTGCCAGAGCTTGCATTGCTGCCAGAGCAGCTTAGGTTAAAAGTATTATTGCCTTCATTGTTAATACTAACTTCTTGACTCCCAGATATTGATTTATTTCCAGACCAGTCCCCTGATGCTGAGCAAGATTGTGCATTTGTTGATGACCAAGTCAATGTCACATCAGAACCAATGGCGACCTCTGTACTGCTTGTAGATAGGGACACAGTAATGACTGACAATTGATTAGAATCAACATTGCCACCTCCACCGCAACCATAAAGAGTGCATAATAAAATAATTGATGCAGCAATTTTGATATTCATGATATTTATGACGTAAAGATTCTAAGAAGATTTATTTTAATTATGAAAGAAAGTACTAAGGATTTAAATAAGTGATTGAGTATCTAAATTTATGGGAACCTAGAAATTCTAAAATACAATAGAATGGTGGGCCCGGGAGGACTCGAACCTCCGACCAATGGATTATGAGTCCACTGCTCTAACCAACTGAGCTACAGGCCCTTTGGGAGTGATTATTCTATCACCATTATCAATGTTATACTCCAATCAAGTTTACTAAAATATATTTCATTTATGATAATCAATAGAGCATTCACAAGAATAGAAGAGGGCGAAATTCATTACCGTTATTCGGGATCAGATTCTGATGAAGTAGTTTACATGATTCACTCATCACCAGCTTCATCGGTCATACTCATACCTTTAATTGAGCAGATGTCCACATCATTTAAGGTATTCGCGCCAGACACTTTAGGATTCGGCGATTCTGTTGCGCCAAGAGAAGAATGGCCATCAGCTGGTGACTACGCTGATAGTGTAATCAGAGTAATGGATTCATTGGATATTGAGTCATGCCATTTCTTTGGCAGTCATACTGGAGCACACATTGCTTCTGAGGTAGCAATCAAGTATCCAGATCGAGTGAAAAAATTGGTTTTGGATGGAATAGCCATGTTCAGTGAAGATGAGCGAAAAGAATACCTTGAGCACTATGCGCCTGAGATTAAGCCTGATGAATTTGGGCAGCATCTGGTCTGGGCTTGGAATTTTGTCAGAGATCAATTTATTTATTTTCCATACTTTAAGAAGACGTCAGAGCATCAAAGAGCAGAAGTCTCAATGGCGCCACCAGAATTCATAAATAAGTTGGTATTGGAAGTACTCAAAGGACTCACCACATATCATAAAGGTTACCATGCGGCGTTTACACATAAGGATACGGAAAGGTTGCCACTGATTACTGTCGATACATTTTGCGGTGCTTCCGAAGATGACCCTTTGAAAACTGGAATAGATAAGGCAGCTGCTTTAATTCCAAATGCTTCAAAAGGTCTTTTTCCAAGCGAGAGCACAGAAGAAGGTTTAAACAAGAAAGTGAGTATGATCAAAGACTTTCTTAATACTTAATATTTACTAAACCTTGCCTCGATTATTACTTGATTATCAATGTTGCTGTGGGTGGAAAGTATGATGATCACAAGATTGATCGAAATGCTTTTTGCCTAAACAGTAAGTGCTCAAATAAAGACAACCCGGATGATTACCGGTTTTTAATCGACTGGATAGAGTACGCTCGCTTACAGCCCTAGCTTTCGTTCATGAAGCTTTTCAGTTTCTCACTTCTTGATGGATGCCTCAATTTTCTCAGTGCTTTGGCTTCAATCTGTCTGATACGTTCACGAGTCACATCGAATTGTTTACCGACCTCTTCAAGGGTATGGTCTGTATTCATATTGATACCAAAACGCATCCTTAAAACTTTGGCTTCCCTTGGTGTCAAGCTTTCAAGAATATTGATCGTGTTTTCTTTAAGACCAGTTTTTGTTGCTGCACCATCTGGTTGATCTATGGTGGCATCCTCAATGAAATCTCCAAGTATTGAATCCTCATCATCTCCGATTGGTGTTTCCATTGAGATGGGTTCTCTTGAAATCTTCAGTACTTTTCTGATCCTTGAAACAGGCATTTCCATGACTTCTGACAATTCTTCAACACTTGGTTCTCTTCCTTTTTCTTGAATCATCTGTCTTTGAATCCGATTGAGCTTATTAATGGTCTCAATCATGTGTACTGGAATTCTTATGGTTCTCGCTTGGTCTGCAATAGATCGGGTGATTGCTTGTCTGATCCACCAAGTTGCATAAGTTGAGAACTTATATCCTCGTCGATATTCGAACTTATCGACTGCCTTCATGAGACCAATGTTTCCCTCTTGTATGAGATCCAAGAATTGCAGGCCTCTGTTTGTATATTTTTTAGCAATTGATATCACGAGCCTTAGATTGGCCTCAACCATCTCTTTTTTGGCACGATCGGCTCTAATCCGACCCATATTCAATTCACGGTTAACCTCTTTAATCCCTTGAATTGTTAAAAAGGAGGATTGTTCTAATTTAGCCAGTCTTTTTTGATTCGCAACAATTTTGGTCTTGTTCTTATTCAGAATGGATGAATACTTTCTTTTCGCACGAATGTACTTGTCAATCCAAGTCAATTTGGTTTCATTGCCGATGAATGTCTTTCTGAATTCATCCATTGGAAGACCCGCTTTGTTTACTACCAATTCCCTGATATCCTTCTCAAATCGCTTCACTTCATTCATATAAGTGATGATGATTTGTTGCAGGAGATCAAACAGTTTGGGGGAGATTTTCACGCCCATTACCGTCTCTTTGATCAATGCTTTTTGCTTCTCAGCTTTATCAAGATCTTTTGCTTCTATCAGTGTGATGAGTCGATTGGTTTGCCTGCTGAGTTTCTTGATCTCTTTTTCAATGGCAGCGACATCAACTTCTACTGGCTCAGCATTATTATCAGAATTAATTTCAATGATTTCATCATTCTCAAATGCATAATCTGAAAAGATATCCAAAATTTTGGTTAAATCCTTGTCTTCTTCTTGGGCAATTGTTTCTTTGATTGTTTGGTATCTCTCCTGAATAAAGATCAATACAGGCAAGAAAGAAGAGAGCGTTTCTTGAATTTTGTTGTTTCCATCTTCTATTTTTTTAGCAATGACAATTTCACCTTCACGATCGAGCAGTTCAATCGTTCCCATCTCACGCATGTACATTCTGACTGGATCTGTGGTTTTGCCAATCTCATTTTCAATTGGATTTATGGTCTCTTGATCACTTGTATTGCCATCATCATCTGAGGCTTTATTGGCATGCTCTTGGACTGAGATTCCCATGTCACTGATCATCTCAACGATTTCTTCCAATCGATCGGCTTCTATGACACCTTCAGGAAGGTTTTCGTTCAATTCAGCATATGTGATGAAACCTTCATTCTTGCCTTTCTTAAGTAGCAATTGAAATGGCGATTCTTCCTCATCAGAAGAATCAATCGATTCATCTTCATCTTCAGAAAAAACAGACTCTAACTCTTCGAGATCAAGGCCTTCTTCATCTTCTATGTTATTTTTTTTCAATTCTTCTTCTTTGGTATTTTCTTCAGTCATAATTTTTATCGCCGCTTATAAAAATTGGTTGGGTATTATAGCCCTATTTATGATAATATTTCTCGATTTTTTGGATTACTTGTCAGTTCCTTAAGTCTTTTTTCATCTGTCTCATTCAAAGACTTACTCTTTGCTTTTTCAAGCAAGGTATTGAGCTCTTTTTTCAGATTCGCTTTTTTTAAGCTCAGAGCAATGTCATCAAATTCTTTTTCCAATTCTGAGGGATTGACCAAAATTTCTTCTATGGCTAGCTCTGCCAGAAATTTTCTCAATTTTTCATTCTCAAAATGTTGAATGATTGTTGCCACTTTTATGAATTGATTATCATGTACTAAATCTATGATTTCATTGAGAATATCTATACCTTTTAGATCTATGAACTTTAGGTCATCGTTTGGCGAGAGTTTGATTCCTAGACTTGGGTCATGTAACAAAATTTTAATGGCTTGATGTACGAGTGTGGGCCTTTTAGTCTTAGCACTCTTTTTTCTTTCTCTTGGTTTTTCTGCTTGAGCCGATCCAGTTGAAAAGTTACTTGTAGGCACTCCATAATGCTTGGCAATCTTTTCTACAACGAGGCCTTTATAGATTCCCTCCCTGATTTGACGAACCAGATGTATTGCTTTTTCAGCAGCATTTGCTTTACCAGTCAATGAGTCAATCTCAAAACTGCTATCACAAACCTCAATAATCATATCATCCAACGTGATGGATGCTTTCAGCATTCCTCTAAATCCATCAGCACCTTTTTCTCTGACAGCGGTGTCAGGATCACTTCCTTTGTCCAGCATGAGAAATTTCACACTTTTGTTTTGTCTGATTAATGGCAAACAGATCTCAAGCGCTCTGATTGCTGCTTTTCTTCCAGCATTATCGGCATCAAAACAAAATGTCAATTCATTGGCTTTTTGGAAAATGAGTTTAATGTGGCTTTCGGTTGTCGCAGTTCCCAGTGTTGCCAATGCATTCCCAATTCCATATTGCGAGAGTCCAATGACATCTGTGTACCCTTCCACAAGGATGACTTCTTTTGTGGTAGAGATTTGCTGCTTTCCTTCGAAGAGGCCATAAAGCAGGTAACCTTTCTTAAACAGTGCTGTCTCAGGTGAGTTTAAGTATTTGGGATCATCATCTTCATCGATGATCCTTCCTCCAAAACCAACGACATCGCCTCGATTGTCTCTGATTGGAAACATGACCCTGTTTCTAAATCGATCATAGTAACCACCTTTGTCTTTTTTGATAATCAGACCAGCTTCTACCATTAGATCAATGTGTTTTTCCGTTGACCCATATTTTTTTGTGAGGTCATCCCAAGAATTCTTTGAATAACCGATACAAAAATCTTTAGCAGTTTTACCATCAATCCCCCTATCTTTGAGATATTCAATTGCATTTTTTGAAGACTTCAGGTTTGACTGAAAATAATCTGAGACTTCATTAAGTAATGATTTTAGATTTGTTTGTTTTTTTGTGATTTTAATATCTTCACTGGACTTAGGGACTTCCATGCCCAGCATTTTTGCAAGTTCTTCGATAGCTTCGACAAAAGTGAGTTTCTCATAGTCCATCAAGAAGCCAAGGCTGGTTCCATGTGCGCCACATCCAAAGCAATGATAGAATCCTTTTTCTGGGCTGATTGTGAAGGAAGGTGTTTTTTCGTTATGAAAAGGGCAGCACGCTTTATATTCCTTACCGGCCTTTTTTATCTCAATGCGTTTCCCAATGATCTCAGTAATATCTGATCGATCGGTCAAATCATCTATGAATGTTTGTGGAATTCTTTCTACCATCGCATGAAA
>CETH01155878.1_pt1 | contig 10060 bp, 10 predicted proteins | sample 361461 | NCBI WGS metagenome assembly CETH01 (sample SAMEA2622695, study PRJEB7988) | marine metagenome | isolation source: saline water (ENVO:00002010), including
AGAGGAGATTAACGCGTACGTTGAAGAATTAGAAAAAGTTTACTCTCGTACGTAGTTGACATTTTTAAAAAAAACTTTATTTATAAATTTATGGCCACAAAAAAAGTAACCGATGAAAGTTTTGAATCAGACGTAATCAAATCACAAAAACCAACCATCGTGGATTTTTGGGCAGAGTGGTGTGGTCCGTGTAAACAGATCGGCCCAATTCTTGAGGAGATCTCTGATGAGATGTCGAACGAAGTCGTAATTGCAAAACATAATATCGATAATGAACCAAATACTCCGACGAAATATGGAATTAGAGGAATTCCAACAATGCTTTTATTTAAATCTGGAGAACTTAAAGCAACAAAAGTTGGTGCTACTACAAAATCAAATATTGTTTCTTGGATTAAGGAAAATATTTAATTCATACTCAGAACATGTCCTACAAGATATAGACTTCCAAATATAACAATTATCTTTTTTTCTTTTTTTGGAATTTTCTTAAGTGCATCATTTATATTTTTTGACTCCTCAGAGCAAAATTTATTTTTTTTGGCTATTTTATAAAGATCAAAAGAACTCATCGAACTAGGCTCATTGGGTATTTTTATAGTAATAACTTTTTTAAAAATTCCTTTAAAATTTTTAATAAGATGATCAGGATTTTTGTTTCTAAGGCTTCCCCAAATAGCATACACAGGTACTTTAAATTTTCCTAAAAAATGAGCTAAATTTTTACAAGATTCATAGCTGTGACAGCCATCCACAAGCATTTTTGTTTTTTTGAGGTTTTTTGTAAGTTTACCTGAGATAAATTGCACACGACCTTCAAATTCTATTTTTGGAACAGTTTTTTTAATTATTTTAATATCAACTCCTAAATCTAGGGCTACTTTTATAGCCAATCCTACGTTTTCCCACAAACCTTCAGAATGAATTTTTTTAGAACTTAGATTGATTAAATTTTTCTTATCTTTGTAATATTTTTTTTTATTTTTGTTTATAACTTTCCAAGACCCGTAAAATTCTTTCTCACTTGAGTTTTTTTTTAAAATATTTTTTATTATTTTGGATGTTTGTGGTTTTTGTTTACCTACGTAAATTTTAGTTTTTTTACTTAAAGACCCAACTTTTTGTCTGCAGATTTCAGTTATTGTTTTTGGATGGACCCACTCTTGGTGTTGGTAGTTAATGTTTGTAGCTATTTGTGCCAAAGGATAAGACCACAGATTTGTGCTATCTTTCTTAAATAACAGGCCACTTTCCAAAAGGTTGTAAGAGTCATAATCTGTTTTAGTAGCTGCCAAAATATAAATACAAGTAAGCAATTCAAACAAAGTAAGTTTTTGTCTCGTTTTCTCTATAACATTTTTATATTTTTTAATTTCTTTAAGAGAAATAAATCTATTTCCTAGCCAAAACCTTTGGCGAATATCATATAAATGTGGACTCGTAAAAGTATTTACTTTTTTTTTGTTTGCTTCTAGAAAGTATTTTAATGAAGTTAAAACACTATTTTTTCCATCACTTCCAATTATATTGATTACGTTATTAAGTTCATTTTCAGGATTTCGTAATTTTCCTAGGACATTTTTGATTCTCCCAAGATCTAAGTTGATTCTTCTACTATACTGCTTTTGGAGTTTTTGATAGAGTTTCTTGGAAGTTTGCGACATCTGCTTTAGATATAGCCTGGGCTTCTTTTTTCTTCAATAGAATTGATAAAAGCGTTGAGATTGTTGATCTTAAATATTTTCTTTCAACTACTAAATCAATTCCGCCGTGCTCTTTAACGAATTCGGCTGTTTGAAATTCTTCTGGTAGTTCTTCTTTTACTGTATCTTGTATAACTCTACGTCCAGCAAAGGCAATTATAGCTTTAGGTTCTCCAATCAAGATATCTCCCAAGCCAGCAAATGAAGCTGTTACCCCACCGGCTGTAGGATTTGTCATCACAACAATATATGGCAGATTAGCCTTTTTAAGTTCATTAACGCCCAGAACAGATCTTGTCATCTGCATTAATGCAACAGCACTTTCTTGCATTCTAGCTCCCCCGCTACAACTAAAAAAAATAAATGGATTTTTATTTTCTATTGCGTGTTGAACACCATGTATAAATGCTTCTCCTGCGGCTGCACCCAAAGACCCTCCAATGAAGGAAAAATTTTGTGCTCCAGCAGTAATATTAATCCCTTCTAATTTTCCATGTGCAATTACAATTGCATCTGTCTGCCCGGTCTGCTCCCTAGCCTTCTTCAATCTTTCAGTATATTTTTTAGTATCAGAGAATTTAAGTGGATCATCTTTAGGCAATGGTGTTCCCAATACTTGATAATCTTTATTATCAAAAAATATTTTAAATCTTTCCTCAGGGGTAAGCTTATGATGAGACCCACAAGTCGGACATACACTTAAATTGTTAAAAAGATCATCTTTGTATAAAAGATTTTTACATTCACACGTTGTCCATAGAGTATCTTTATTGTCTGATGATCTTTTTTTAAATAAAGACTTTATTTTAGGTTTAATAAATTTTGTGATCCAATTCATTCTATTTTCATCCTTAAGCTTTTTACCATTTTATTTAATTTTGTGACAGGATTTTGGCGATTTTTTATTGAGTCGCTAATTCCCTTACACAAAGCGCTTCCTACTACCAGCCCATCAGCTTTTTTGAAAGAGCTAATGGTTTTATTTGTGATTCCAAATCCAATTACCATATTCTTTGATTTATTGATTCTTTTTATTTTATTATAATTTTCTAAAATTATTTTAGGAGAAACTTTTAATTTCCCTCCCGTGGTAGATAACATGCTGATAAAATAATTAAGATCGTGTGAATCTCTTATTATTTTTTTCATTCTTTCTCTTGATGTGGTTGGTGATAAAAGTTGAACAAAAGTAATTGAATTTTTTTTACATAATTTTGCTAATTTTTTGTTATCAGGCCATGGTAGGTCTACGATTATTATGCCATTCACGCCAACTTGATTACATTTTTTAATGAACTTTTTTTCTCCGTATCGATAAACCATCTGGTAATAACCCATAAGAATACATGGTTTTGGATTTTTAATTTTTTTATAATTTTTAACTATTTGAAAAACATCTTTAAGTTTAAGCCCATTTTTTAGAGCTCTATACGAACTATTTTGAATTTGGGCACCATCAGCTATAGGTGCATTAAAAGGAAAGCCAATTTCTAAAATATCAGCATAATGGGATATGGATTTTAAAATTTCCAATGACTTTTTTTTAGAATTATCACCAGCCACAGTATAAGTTAAAAGAGCAGGTCTATTTTCTTTTTTGCACTTTTTGAAAGCTAGACCAATTTCAGATTTCATCTTGAATAACTACCTAAATATTTTTTTATAATATCCTTATCTTTTAGACTATCTCCACAACTATCAACTACTATTATATTTGAGTCATCAAGCCTAGGAGCAATCTTTATGGCTTCAGCAAAGGCATGTGCTGGCTCTAAACTAGGAGAAATTTCTTCAAGTTCTGTTACAAGTTTATAAGAAGAAAAAGCTTCCTCATCAGTTGCAAAGGTATACCTTGCTCTGCCAATATCTTTTAAAAAACAATGAATTGGAGAACAGCTTGGATAGTCCAAACCCGAACTACAACTTTCCGTCTCATATATTTGTCCATCCGAGTCTTGAACACAATAAGCAGCAGCTCCATGCAGAATTGCAATTTTTGAATTTTTGCTCAAAGGCGCAGCATGAAGCTTACTTTTTTTTGGTCCTCCAGCCTCTACACCTATTAGCTCTACATGTTTTTTACTATAATTAAAAAATTCACTCCAAAAACCATATGCACTTGATCCTCCACCAACACAGTTAATTAATTTTAATTTATTTGGTATTTCTCCAAACTCATCATCTAATTGAACCTTAAGTTCTCTAGAAATTTGAGCTGTGCTCCATCCACAAATTTTTACGAAGATATTAGGACCTACAAGGCTTCCTATTCCCATATGCACTTTATCACAATTAGACACCCAATATCTGATACACTCACTAACAGCATCCACTAAGGTTCTGCTTCCCGAATTTACTGGAATAATTTCAGCTCCGTTTTTTTTAATTGCATCACAGTTTGGTTTTTGTCTTTCAATATCTCTGGTACCCATAAAAACTTTACATCCTAGACCAAATTTTTTTGCAACCATAGAAAACATTTTTCCGTTATAACCAGCACCAGTATCAGTGCAAATATATTTTTTTTTGGCTTTTTTGCACAACATGGCATGAGTAATGGCGTTATAGATTTTGTGAGCACCTCCATTTGCATCAGAAACCATTTTTGCATAAATTTGGGCACCACCTAAATGGTCTGTAAGATTTTGTAGTTTGATAAACCTTGTAGGTCTTCCAACGTAATTTTCGTATAAATTATCTCTCTCTTTAAGAAAATTTTTATCTTTCCTGCATTTTTCAAATAATTTTGTTAAATCATCTATTGGTTTTTTTAGTGTTTCAGCAACATAATTGCCACCAAATTTTCCCCCATAAAAACCATTTTTATCGTGCTGATCAATTAAAGGTATTCCTTTTTTTAATTTCATTCTAAAATTTGATTAATTTTGCTATTTAGAAGACTGTATAATTTTTTTGATGTTTTGGCCAGCATCCCCATTTTCATAGATCGGTCTACCTATAACGGCAAAGGCCTTGCTATCATTTTTTGAGATCTTACAAAATTCTGAATAGCTCATAATCCTTTTTTGATCATGTTTTTTATCCTCAGCACCCCGTATTCCTGGACAAAAGATTTTTAAGTCTTCAGATAAAGATCTTATTGATCCATACTCTTTTGCAGAAGCTATAACACCACTAAGCCCAGATTTGATAGCTAAATTTGCCAAAAGCTCAATCTGACCTTGCGAAGAAGATTGTGATGTTAATACGGTAACACCCAATAATTCTAAATGACCAGCAGACTCTTGAGCCGCTTTAAGCATATCATAATCACCACTAGTATGAATTGTTAAATATTTAACAGTTTTTAAAGATGAGATACTGGCTACAGTTTTTTTAACTGTATTAGGAATATCTAAAATTTTCAAATCAAGAAAAATTTCTAATCCAAAATCTGAAAATTTTTTTAAACCTTCTTTTCCACAAATAGCAAACAATTCATTGGTAATTTTAAGACCTGCAGCATCATTTTTTACACTATTGGCAACATCTAGAGCTCTATCAAAATTTGAAAAATCTAATGCAACAAAAATATTCTTTTTCAATTTATTATCTCATCCTCATTAATTTTTTTTTTTAATTCTTTTGCCATTTTAAATGCAATAGATATTTTTTCTGCTTTATGTATTTTTTCGCCAGTACGTGGATTCCTACTTATTTTTTTTTTTAATCTTTTTACTGAAAATCTACCAAAATTCCTAAACTCTGTGCTCTTGTTTTTTTTTATTCCATCAACAATAGCCTCTAGCAGAATGGAGACTATTTTTTCAATGTCTGATTTCTTTAATTTTGGTTGAATTTTTTTGGATAATTTTGAGATTAACTCAGATCTCACCATATAAGATTATTTTTTATCCTCTTTCTTCTTCTTACTTTTTTTTGATCCAAATGCTTTCCCTAGGATATCCCCTAAAATTTGGCCAGAACTTGTGCCACCTTTACCATATTTCTTAATGGCAATTTTTTCATTTTCTATTTCCAATGCTTTTATTGACAAAGATACTTTTCTTTGATCCTTTTGCAAACCAACTATCATACAGTCAACTTTATTTCCCTTATTAAATACTTCAGGTCTACAGTTTTCAATTTCCTTAGCAAGCTCAGCCTTTTTTATAGTAAATAGAGAGTTTTCATCTTGACCAACTGAAACCTTTATTCCATTCTTTAAAACTTCTTTAACAGTTGCTGTTATGGTATCTCCATTATTTTTGTTTACAAAATAATCAAAAGGATCTTTTTCTAATTGTCGTAGACCAAGTCTAATCTTCTCTTTTTCTTTGTCGAACTCAAGTATTTTTGCTTTTACAGAGTCATTTTTCTTAAATTTTTTTAAATTTCTTTCTGACTCATTCCAAGAAAGATCTTTGTGGTGTATCATTCCTATCAGATCTGGATTTCCAAGAGAAACAAATAGTCCGAAATCTGCAATATTAACAACTTTTGTATCTATAACAGACCCTACTGGATGTTTTGTCAAAAAAGCGTTCCATGGATTTTCTAATGTTTGTTTGTAGCTCAAGGAGATTCTTTTTTTCTCAGGATCCATCTCGATTATTTTCACGTTAATTTCTTGAGAAGGTGAGAGCACTTTGCTTGGTTGTATAGTTTTTTTTGCCCAAGAAAGTTCTGATTGATGTACCAATCCCTCCAAACCTTCTTCTGGTTCATTAGTTTTTGGATTTTTTAGTCTTATAAAACATCCATAGTCAACACACTTTGTAACCACTCCCTTATAGATATTATTGATCTTAAATTTTTTCTCTAAATTTTCGTAAGGATCAGTGTGCATTTGTTTAATACCACAGCTAATTCTTTTGGTTTCCGGATCTATTTTGATTATTTTCACTTTTATGGTTTGACCTATTGATAAAAGGTCAGAAGTTTTTTTTACTCTTGAGTAAGACAAATCAGTTACGTGTAGTAATGCATCAGCTCCATTTAAGTCTAAAAAAGCCCCCCAATCCAAAATAGCTTTGACTTGCGCTTCAACAATATCGCCCTCTTTAATTTTTGATAATATTTTTTTTAGGTCTTCATTTTTACTTTTTTCTAGAATAGCCCTTCTTGAAACCACAATATTCCCTCTTACTTTGTCCAGTTTCACACACAAAAATTTCAAAGGAGTATTCATTAGGTGATCAAAGTTTCTAAGAGGTTTGGTGTCAACTTGTGATCCTGGTAAAAAACAAAGACAAGAGTCTATATTTACAACCATCCCACCTTTAACTCTGTTTGTGATTATACCTTCAACTTCCTCTTGGTTCTGAAAGGCTTTTTCCATTTTTTTCCATGAGCCCATTCTTCTTGCTCTCTCACGGCTAACAATTATTTCACCCTTGTAAGTTTCAATTCTTTCAAGATAGACCTCTATTTTTGAACCTATTTTTAAAGTTTCAAGTTCTTTAGATATTTTAAATTCTTCTATAGGAATTATGCCTTCGCTTTTGGCTTTTAAGTCCACAAAAACATGTTTTTTTCCTATTTCACTTACTGTAGCTTTGATAACGCTACCTTCTTTTAAATCTCTCTTTTTAAAATCTTCTTCTAAAAGATTTTCGAATTCCTTTTTGCTCTCTTTTTTTACAGCTTCTGTTTTAACTTCCATATTTGCTTTTAATCTTTCTTTCCACAATCTCTGACATTTTTCTCATCATCAGAGGTATTTTCCTTAACTTTCCGGTGTCCACAATTACAGCATCAGGGCTTTTTAGTAAAGGACTGTTTTTTCTAGTGACATCTCTAAAATTACGTATTTGCAGTTGTTTTTTAACAGTTTGAAATTCAATTTTTTTATTTTTTTTCTTTAACTCTTTGAATCTTCTTTTGGCAGCAGTATTCAAGTCACATTTAAAAAAGAATTTAATATCTGCCTTTGGTAAAATAACTGTTCCAATATCTCTTCCTTCAATACACACTTTGTTAGAATTTTTAGAAAAATCCTTTTGAAATGATTTTAATATGAGCCTGATTTTCTTTTGTTTAGCAATTATTGATGTATGTTCGGAAATTTTTGTAGAATTTAAATTAATATTATTCAATTTTTTTAAATTTAATTTTTTAAATTTTTTTTTCAAAAAAGTTATATTATTTTTCGGTCTGTATTTAAGAATTTGGTGGCTTGCAAATCGGTATAATAATCCTGAGGAAAGAAACTTTAAACCATATTTTTTAGAAATTTTCTTTGCACCTGTTGTTTTCCCACTTGCTGCTGAACCATCTGCAGCAATTATAAGCTTATGATGCTTTTTTAATTTCAAATTTTCCACCTAATGCTTTTATAACTTTTAAGAAAGAAGGCGATGAAGTATTAACTGTTTCAAAACCCCTAATTTTAATTGGACAAGATGTAACAAGTGACAGGACAGCAGAGCTCATACAGATTCTGTGGTCACCTAGACTTGAAACATTAATTGATTTCTTTTTTATCTTATTTGTTCCAAAAATTTTCATTTTATCTCTAGTCAATTTACATTTTATTCCGATTTTGTTCAGTATTTTTTTTATCTCATAGGCTCTGGAACTTTCTTTGTTTGATAGATCAGAGATTCCTTTAAATACATGAACACCAGGAGTAAGTGCTGCAATTATAAATAAGATTGGATATTCATCTGGCATTGAAGGGTATATTTTAGCACTTGCTCTAATCGGTTTAAGCTTACTACTTTTTATGCAGATATCTCCTACAAGTTCATTAATATTATTTTTTCGTAAGTTTTTGTATACTATTTTAGCTCCATGCTTTTTCATTAGTCGGTAAAAACCTGTTCGTTTCGGATTAAGTCCAACATTTTTTATTTTAAGGTAACTATTTGGAGTAAGCATTGTTAATGCAGCAGGAAAAGCTGATGAAGATGGATCCCCAAAAACTGAAAGCTTCAGACATTCTACATGGCCTTTACCAGAAATCTTCATAATACTTTGATTTTTTTCCTTTCTAATTTTCAAGATATTAGAATTTTTTAACAAAATATTTTCAGTATGATCACGGCTTTTAAAATTTTTATTTTCTATTACAGTTGTTTCTCCAAAAGCATTCATAGAAGCCAATATTACTGCAGACTTCAACTGACTACTAACCCCAGCTTTGTAAAAAATACCTGTTGGCATGGTAGAGGAGATCATTTTTAAGGGCAGGTTGAATTTTTTCTTTGGGTAAAACTCTGCACCAAATTCACTCATTGCCTCTATTAATTTAACCATATTTCTTTTGCTAAGCGATTTATCACCTTTTATTTTTACCTGAATGTTAGGTGTGGTTGATAAAATTCCAATTAACAATCTTGCGCAAGTCCCTGAATTTCCACAATTTAATAAACTATTTTTTTTTGCATATAATGATCCTAAACCCTTACCGTAAATACGGTAACTTTTTTTGCCAAGTCTCTTTATTTTTACACCTAATTTTTTAAGACAATCAATTGTAGAAAAAATATCTTCAGACTCTAAAACATTGCTAATTTCTGAAATACCATGGCCTATAGATCCAATCAAAAAAGATCTTATAGAAACAGATTTATCTGGATCAACACTTGTAATTTTTTTGAATTTTTTAATTTTATTTTTGAATAATACAGAGTAACTTCCCGTTGGCATATTTACTTAGTTTTCGTAAGAACCAAAGTACAACTCTCTAGCTTTGTTGGATTTTAATATTTCTTTAGGTTTTCCAGATGCAATTATGGTTTGTTCGCCTATAACATAGGCTCTATCTACAATTTCAAATAGGTTTTGAACTTGGTGATCTGTAATTATAACTCCACACCCATAAGTTTGTAATTTCAAAATATAATTTTGAATATCCTGAACAATTATAGGATCCAAGGCAGCCATTGGTTCATCCAATAAAATTACCTTAGGACTATTTATTAAAGTTCTAGCTATTTGTAATCTCCTAACTTCTCCCCCAGACAAAGAATTTGCATTAATATTTCTTAAGTGCTGTAGATTAAATTCCGTTAAGAGTTTTTCTACCATAAGTCTTTGTTTTTCATTTTCTTTAATCGAAATCTGACAGACTCCAAGAAGGTTGTCATAGACACTCATATTAAAAACACTTCTATACTGACTTAAATAGGCAATACCAAGCTTGGCCCTTTGGTGGATAGGTTTATTAGTTATTTCTTTTTGATTTAAAAAAATACTTCCAGCATCTACTTTATGCTGACCAATAACAACTCCATAGAGCGTAGATTTTCCAGAACCATTAGGACCAATAAGCCCGACAATTTCACCCGGATACAAATCTAAATTGATTTTCTTTAATATCGGTCTTCCATCAAAAGATTTGCTTACCCCCTTGACTTGCAAGGCAGGTTTATTTTTTTTAAATTTTATAATTCTAAAACTTTTTTTCATTT
>CETH01132471.1_pt1 | contig 10058 bp, 7 predicted proteins | sample 361461 | NCBI WGS metagenome assembly CETH01 (sample SAMEA2622695, study PRJEB7988) | marine metagenome | isolation source: saline water (ENVO:00002010), including
TATAGAAATTATGAATCAAAAAAATGGCAAAAATTCACTTGGTTTAGATTATTGTTTTGAAGATCTTGATAATCCTATCGATTTATTCAAAAAATGGTTTTCTGAGGCTGAAAAAAACGAAATCAACGACCCAAACGCTGTTGCAGTAGCAACCTCAGATGAAAGCAACCAACCAAATGTGAGAATGGTGCTGCTTAAAGGCTTAAGTGACAAAGGGTTTGTTTTTTATACAAATTTTAATAGTAAAAAAGGAAAGGAACTTAAAAAAAACTTAAAAGCCTCCTTGTGTTTTCATTGGAAAAGTTTAAGGAGACAAGTAAGAGTTTTAGGCGATGTAGAGGAAGTTTCTAAAGAAGAGGCAGATAAATATTATAATTCTAGACCCTATAAAAATAGAATTGGTGCATGGGCATCTTCACAATCAGAGGTGTTAGATAAAAGAGAAACTTTTTTAAATAAAGTTGTAGATTTTGAAAAAAAATTTAGCAACAAAGATATAATTCCAAGACCACCTAACTGGTCAGGATGGCGTGTCCTTCCAAAAGAAATAGAATTTTGGTTAGATGGAGAGGGCAGAATTCACGAAAGATTAGTTTATTTGAAAAAAAATGTAAAGTGGGAAAAAAAGTTACTTTATCCTTAAAAAGATCTGTTTAAACTAAAGCTTGTTAAATTTTGAAGAATTCTTTTGTCTTCACTATCAGGGAAAATACCTAAAGAGTCGTAGGAGACATTTACGAAATATTCAGCTCTTTTCATGCTAGCTTCAATTGCTTTATATTTGTATATTAAAGCTAATGTCTCACTGAAGTCATCCTCATTTCTTTTTTCTTTTTTAACTATATCTGTTAAAAAACTTCTCTCTTCATCATTGCCTTTTTGAAAAACTATTATAAGAGGTAACGTAACTTTACCTTCAAAAAAATCTTTACCAATTTCTTTTCCAAAAAATTTATCTTTCCCAAAATAGTCTAATGCATCATCTGCAATTTGAAAAGCAAGTCCCAAATTTTTTCCGTACGACTCTAATGCTTTTTTTTCTTTGTCATTACTACCTGCGATACATGCTCCTGTTTTTGTAGCAGCAGAAAACAATGAAGCAGTCTTTAAATTTATTATGTTTATATAAGTGTCTTCTAGTAAATCAGCTTCACCTTTGTGTTGTAGTTGCAAAACTTCACCTTGAGCGATTTTAGCTGATGTAGATGATAAAAGTTTTAATATTTCTAAATCTCCATCTTCAACCATTATTTCAAAACACCTACTTAAAAGATAATCTCCAACTAATATTGATGATTGATTCCCCCAGATAGAATTAGTGGTTTTTGTTCCTCTTCTAATTGAACTCTCGTCTATAACGTCGTCATGTAATAAAGTTGCTGAATGAATTAGCTCAACACAAGAAGCTAGATTTATATCTCTAGACCCTAAATTATATCCAGATAATTTTGCTGATCCGAGTGTAAGAAGAGCTCTTAGCCGCTTACCACCTGATTTAAGGTGATGATCACTCATTTTCTGAATTAAATTCACATCACTTTTTAATTTTGATTCTATCACGCCTTCAACTTTACTAAGTTTATTGCCTAGTAAATTTTTAAGCTCTAGATAAGCTGAGCTAGCAGATTTTTTTAAAGGTATTACTGATCCCATAAAAGATGTTTATAATTGATTTAATGATTAATAAATTTTTTAATTACTCCGTTATGACGCACCCATAATTCAACTAGAAGTAGCGTAAGAAAAATATTAAAATTTAGTCTATTACTGTTATAAAGGAACTATAACAATCTTTAAAAAAATGTTTTCAATATTCAGAAAAAAAACTGTCGTTCCACACGTAAGGCTAACTGGTATTATTGGCTCGGCAGGCCGTTTTAAGCAGGGCATGGAATTAGCTAATCAGCGGGATATTTTGAAAAAAGCTTTTTCATTAAAAAAAATTTCACATGTAGCCATTTCAATTAATTCTCCGGGCGGTTCACCAGTGCAATCTCACTTAATCTATAGCTATATAAGAGAACTTGCAGATAGAAAAAAAATAAAAGTTTTAATTTTTGCAGAGGATGTGGCTGCTTCAGGAGGCTATTTCATTGCTTGTGCTGGAGATGAAATTTTTGCTAATTCAAGTTCTATAATTGGATCTATAGGAGTAATTTCTGCTTCTTTTGGTTTTAAGGATTTAATCCACAAAATTGGGGTGCAAAGGAGAGTTTATACAGCAGGAAAAAATAAAAGTACGCTTGATCCGTTTGTTGAAGAAAAAGAGGAAGATGTAAAGAGATTAAAAGATATACAGCTAGAACTTCATGCAGATTTTATTAAAGTAGTTGAAACCAGCAGAGGGTCAAAATTAAAAGATCCTGAGAAAAATAATATTTTTACTGGAGAGTTTTGGACTGGAAAGACAGCACTAAAGCTAGGATTAATCGATGGCATTGGAAATGCAGACCAAATTTTAAAAGAAAAATTTGGTGAAAAAGTTATTATAAAAAACTTTGAAAAACGTAAAGGGTTTCTGGCTAAAAGATTATCTTCGTCAAGCTTAGATCCTTTCGATAAAATAATAAGTAATTTAGAAGAAAAATCTATGTGGCAAAAATTTGGTTTATAAATGCCAACAAATAAAAAATTAAAATTTTTATCCTTTCAAGAAATAATTATGAATTTGCAAAAGTTTTGGGGAAAATACGGTTGTGTAATTCTTCAACCTTATGATTTAGAAGTTGGTGCTGGAACTTTTCATCCAGCAACAACTTTGAGATCTTTAGGTCCTAAACCTTGGAAGGCAGCTTATGTGCAACCTTCGAGAAGACCTACAGATGGAAGATATGGAGAAAACCCAAATCGTTTACAACATTATTATCAGTTTCAAGTGATAATTAAGCCTTCTCCAAATAATATAAAACAAGTTTATTTAAGAAGTTTGTCTGCCATTGGCATTGATGTAAAGAACCATGATGTTCGTTTCGTAGAAGATGATTGGGAAAGTCCAACTTTAGGAGCAGCAGGACTTGGATGGGAAGTTTGGTGTGACGGGATGGAAATTACTCAGTTTACTTATTTTCAACAAATGACAGGGTTAGAGTGTAAACCAATCCCCGTAGAAATGACTTATGGTTTAGAAAGATTATGCATGTTCGTTCAAGGAAAGAAAAATGTATTTGATCTTGATTGGAACAATGATGGTGTAAAATATAAAGATGTGTATTTACAATCAGAAAAAGAATTTTCCGCATACAATTTTGAATTTGCTAATACTGAAATTTTACTAAAAAATTTTGAAACAACAGAGTCAGAGTGTAAATCTTTACTTGATAAAAAACTTTCACTTCCTGCATATGATCAATGTTTAAAAGCTAGCCATATATTTAATTTATTAGATGCAAGAGGAGTAATTGGTGTAGCTGAAAGAACTGGTTATATAAATAGAATAAGAGAACTATCAAAAGGGTGTGGATCACTTTGGCTTAGTTCACAAAATTATAAATAATGTCTGAATTTTTACTCGAACTATATAGTGAAGAAATTCCTCCTTTGCTTCAAATAAACGCTAGAGAACATTTAAAAGTTGAATTGCAAAAATTTATGAATGATCAAGAAATTAAATATAAAAATATTTTTGGTTATTCTTGTCCTACAAGAATATTAATTGCTTTTGATGGACTACCTGAAAAAATTAAAATCAAATCAAAAGAGATAAAGGGCCCTAAAGTAGGAGTTTCTGAAGATATAATTCAAAAATTTAGCAAATCTCATAATATTTCTTACAAAGATTTAATTAAAAAAAAAGTAGAAAAAGGTGAATTCTATTTTTTAAAAACAAGTAAAAAGGAACTTTTTGTTAAAGATTTATTGGCAGATACTTTGCCGAAAATTATATCTTCAATTAGTTGGAAAAAATCAATGAAATGGTCAAACAATGATTTAATGTGGGGTAGACCGCTTAGAGCAATATTTGCTTTGTTCGATCGAAAAAAACTCCCTTTTTCATATTATCATTTAAGCTCCTCAGATAGCGTTATTGTTGATCAAAATTTACACACTAAATCAAAAAAGATAAACAACTTAAAAGAATACATTTCTTTTTTGAAAACTAATAAAATTATTGTGGATCAAACAGAAAGACAGAAAATCATAATTAAGAAATTTCAGACTTTTTCACATTTAAGAAATTTTAAAGATCAATATAGCAAATATTTATTAGAAGAGGTTGTCAACATTGTCGAAGATCCAAATGTTTTATTACTGGATTTTGATAAAAAATATTTAGATATTCCAAAAGAGATTATTATTTCAACATTAGAAAAGCATCAAAGATATTTTCCGATATTTGATAAACGTGAAAGATTGACAAATTTCTTTTTTGTAGTTGCAAATAAAAAAGATGTTAAAAAATTTATTTCCGAGGGTAATAAACGAGTTGTAGATGCAAGATTATCTGACGCAAGATTTTTTTGGGAAAAAGATAGGTCAAAGAATCTTATTAAGCAAATAGCAAAATTAAAAGATATTACTTTATATGAAAAAATTGGAACTATTTATGATAAAACACAGAGAGTGCGAAAATTGGCTGGCTTACTCTCAGACGAACTTAATATTAACAAAGAAAAAGCTCAAGTTGCTGCCTCTATTTGTAAATCTGATCTATGCTCAGATTTGGTCGGTGAATTTCCAGAGTTACAAGGTGTAATGGGAAAATACTTTGCTTTATCACAAGGTTTTGAGGAAGACGTAGCAAATTCAATCAGTGAACATTATTTGCCAATAGGCTTAACTTCTCCCTTACCAAAAAAACCATTTAGCTACTCAATTTCTATTGTCGATAAAATAGATACACTAGTAGGATTTTTTCTTATCAATGAAAAACCAACGAGCTCAAAAGATCCTTTTGCTTTAAGAAGATCAGCTATTGGTTTATTGCGAATAATAATAGAAAATAAACTCTCTATAAAGATCAGAGACCTTATAAACTATGCAATTAGACTTTATGAAGAACAAGGAATAAAGTTTGAAAATGAAAACACAGAGGTAGAATTAATATATTTTTTAAAAGAAAGGATGAGGAATATTTTAAAATTGAAAAATATCAAAATAGATATTATTGAAGCATCAATTAGCTCACATCATGGAGACAATTTTTTAGATCTTTACAAAAAAAATGTTCTAATGAATAAATACATAACAAAGGATGTTGGTATCAAAGCAATTAGTTCGTACAAAAGAGCCAGTAATATTGCCGATAAAGCTCAAAAAGAAATTCAGGGAAGACCTGATGCTGTTCTATTTAGAACAGATGAAGAAAAAATACTTTTTGAAAAAATTAATGAGATAAGAAAAGCTTTTACAACTAAAGAAATCAACAAAGATTATGAAAACTTATTAATAAAACTATCAGAAACAAAACAATTTACAGATAATTTTTTTGACAATGTAGTTGTAAATGATGAAAATAAAGATATTAAGAATAATAGACTGGAGCTGTTAAAAATGTTTTGTAATACATTTAATAATTTTATTAATTTTTCAAAGTTAGAAGGACGTTAATGGCAAAATTAGTATTTAGTTTTGATGATAAGTCAGCGGGCAAGCTGAAAGATAAAAAGAACATATTAGGTGGAAAAGGCGCGAATCTCGGTGAAATGGGAAGATTGGGTTTACCTGTGCCTCCAGGATTTACGGTGACAACTGACGTCTGTCATGTTTTTTACAAAAATAATAAAAAGTTGCCAAGTAAATTAGTAAGAAATATTGAAACAGAATTAAAAACAATTGAAAAAAAAACAAAAAAAAAATTTGGCGATCTTGAAAATCCTTTGTTAGTTTCTGTTAGATCTGGAGCTAGAATTTCAATGCCAGGAATGATGGATACAATTTTAAATCTTGGTTTAAACGATAAAACAGTTGTAGCTCTTAAAAATAGAACTTCAAATGGAAGATTTGCTAAGGATAGTTATAGACGATTTATTCAAATGTATAGCAGCGTTGTGCTTGGAGTTGATAATCATTTGTTTGAAGAGCTAATCGATAACTATAAGTTAACCAAAGGAGTTTTGCTTGATACAGATTTAGATGAAAGTGACTGGGACGGATTAATTAAAAATTTTAAAGATTTAGTAAAAAAAGAAAAAAAATTAAATTTTCCTCAAGATGTTAAACAACAATTATTAGGCGCAATAAATGCAGTATTCTTGTCTTGGAACAGTCAAAGAGCTAAAACTTACAGAAAATTAAATCAAATACCTGAACAATGGGGGACTGCTGTAAATGTTCAAGCTATGGTGTTTGGCAATATGGGAAATAATTGTTCTACTGGTGTAGCGTTTACGAGAAATCCTTCAACTGGGGAGAAAGCTTTTTTTGGAGAATTTTTAATTAATGCTCAAGGTGAAGATGTTGTTGCAGGCACTAGAACGCCTCAACATATAACAAAAAAAGCGAAGAAAGACTCTGGTGCAAAAGAACCGTCTATGGAAGAGGTAATGCCTAAAGTTTACAATGAATTATCTAAGGTTTTTTTAAAACTGGAGAAACATTATAGAGATATGCAGGATATTGAATTTACTGTAGAGAACAATAAATTATGGATGCTTCAAACAAGATCTGGAAAAAGAACAGCAAAAGCAGCAATTAAAATTGCAGTCGATATGGTCAAAGAAAAATTGATTTCAAAAAAGGAAGCTTTATTGAGGATAGATCCTAATACTCTAGATACGCTATTGCACCCTACGCTAGATGATAAAGTAAAAAAAGACATAATCGCTTCAGGTTTACCTGCCTCTCCTGGAGCCGCAAGTGGTAAAGTAGTTTTCTCCGCAGATGAAGCTGAAAGATTAAATGACATGATGCAAGATACAATTTTAGTGAGATTAGAAACCTCACCTGAAGATATACATGGTATGCATGCTGCGAGAGGAATACTAACTGCAAGAGGTGGCATGACTAGTCATGCTGCAGTTGTTGCAAGAGGAATGGGAAGACCTTGTGTTTCAGGATCAAGTGAAATCACAATTGATTATGATGCAAAAGAATTTAAAGCCGGAGATCAAATCATTAAAGAGGGCGAAATAATCACTATTGATGGAGCGAGTGGAAAAGTAATGAAAGGGCTAGTTCCTACGGTTAAACCAGAAATTTCTGGTTATTTTTCTACAATAATGAATTGGGCTGACCAATTTAGAAAATTAAAAGTTAGGACTAATGCTGAAACAGAGTTTGATAGTAAAACAGCAAGAGAATTTGGTGCCGAAGGTATTGGTTTATGTAGAACTGAGCACATGTTCTTTGACGAAGAGAGAATTTTATCTGTGAGACAAATGATTTTATCTAAGTCTAAAGTAGACAGAGACAGTGCATTAGATAAATTGTTACCTCATCAAAAAAATGATTTTAAGAAAATATTTAAGGTAATGTCTGGTCTTCCCGTAACAGTAAGATTATTGGATCCACCTTTACATGAGTTTTTGCCAAAATCCGAAAAAGATATTGAAGACGTAGCCAGATCGTTAAATCTAGCTTCAAAAGAAATTAAAGACAGAATTGGAGAATTGCATGAAGAAAATCCAATGCTAGGACATAGAGGATGTAGATTAGGAATCTCTTTTCCTGAAATTTATGAAATGCAATGTAGGGCAATATTTGAGGCAATTGTTGAATTGAAAAAAGAAAAAATCAAATCTGCTTTTGTTGAAATAATGATCCCTTTAGTTTCCACTGAGTCTGAACTAAGAATATTAAGGGAGCTAGTAAACAGAATAGCAAAGGGAGTAGAAAAAATTAATAAAATTAAATTAGATTATATCGTCGGCACAATGATTGAATTACCGCGAGCAGCTTTACAAGCAAAGTCTATTTCTAAATATGCTGATTTTTTTAGTTTTGGCACAAATGATTTAACTCAAACAACTCTAGGTATTAGTAGAGATGACTCAGGAAAATTTCTAAATGATTATATCGATAATAAAATTTTTGATGTTGATCCATTTGTAAGTATTGACCAAAGCGGTGTGGGCGAACTTGTAGAAATTGCATCATCTAGAGGCAGAAAAGCTAACAAAAAAATTAAGCTAGGTATTTGCGGAGAGCATGGCGGTGATCCAAAAAGTATCGATTTTTGCTCAAGAACTGGCTTAAATTATGTTTCATGTTCACCATTTCGTGTGCCCGTAGCTAGATTAGCAGCTGCACAAGCTGAATTAAGAAGATAATTCTAAGCTTAAGTCAAATGATCTCGCGCTATGAGTAATGGCACCGACTGAAATTCTATCAACTCCTGCATTAGAAATCTTTTTTATATTTTTTAGGTCTGCATTTCCAGAATATTCAGTTTCATACTTATTATTACATATTTTCAAACATTTTTTAAGCAACTTTAAATTCATATTATCAAATAAAATTCTTTTAAATTTAATCCCTAAAATTTGTTTTAATTGTTTTAAATTTTCAATTTCAACGGTTACTAAATTTTTTGACTTAGAAGCTTTTTCAACTAGTTTTCTAAGATTGCTTTCGATAGTGATATGATTATCCTTAATCAAAATTTCATCACTTAAGTTATATCTATGATTATGGCCTCCTCCTTTTTTTACTGCATACTTTTCAAGAATTCTGAGATTAGGAGTAGTTTTTCTCGTGCAACATACTTTAGTTGTTTTTCTTACCTTGTTTACATACTTATTTGTTAAAGTTGCTATTCCAGAAGCATGACTAAGAAAATTTAAAGCTGTTCTCTCAGCTTTCAATATTGTTTTAGTTTTAGCCTCAATTTCAGCAACAACTTTATTTTTTTTAACTACTGATCCATCTTTTACTTTTTTTAAAAAGATTGAGTCATTTCCAGCTATTTGAAATGCAGTCTTACAAAAATCTAATCCTGCAATTATACCATTTTGTTTCGCAATAATTTTTGCTTTAGATCTTTTATTTTTAAAACTTAATAATTTTGTTGTAACATCTCCCTTTGGAGCTAAATCTTCTCTTAAAGCTCTTTTAACTGTATTGTAAATATATTTTCGATTTAATTTTTGCATTGATCTAACGACCAATTTCAGCCATTCTTTGCACAGATTTTCGGGCAGCCACTGCTATATCCTTTTCGATAAAAATTTCATTTTTCTCATTTTTCAAACAGTCTAAAATTTTTTCTAAAGTTATTTTTTTCATGTAAGGACATAAGTTGCAAGGCTTTATAAACTCTACATCAGGATTATCTGATTGAACATTATCGCTCATTGAACATTCAGTTACCAACATTACTTTTTTTGGTTTATTATTTTTTACGTAATCAATCATACCACCAGTTGACCCAGCAAAATCACAAGCCTCTAGCACATCACTTGGGCATTCAGGATGGCCAATAACTTTTATACCTGGATTATTTTTTCTTATATCTTGAATTTCTTTTGCAGAGAATTGTTCATGAACTATACATGACCCTTTCCATGAAATGATTTTGACATTTGTTTGTTTAGCCACATAATTAGCTAAATGTTGATCAGGTAGAAATATCACTTTGTCTGTTTTTAACGACTCAACGACTTTTACTGCATTAGCCGATGTGCAACATATATCTGTTTCAGCTTTAACGTCTGCAGAGGTGTTTACATAAGAAACGACGGGTACACCAGGATACTTTTTTTTTAACAATCTTACATCTTCTCCGGTTAGAGATGACGCTAAAGAACAACCCGCATCCATGTCAGGTATAAAAACTTTCTTCTCAGGGCTCATTAACTTTGCAGTTTCAGCCATAAAATGAACTCCACATAAAATTATAATGTCAGCAGAGGTTTTAGAAGCTTCTACTGCTAATGCTAAAGAATCGGCCGCAATATCGGAAACACCGTGGTAAATTTCAGGAGTTTGATAATTATGGGCTAATATAACTGCGTTCTTTTCCTTTTTTAATTTATTTATTTGTTGAATTAAAGGAGCATGAATTTTCCACTCTATTTCAGGCACATGCTTAGAGATTTTTTTGTAAATCTCAGAGGTATCTTTATTCATTTGTTCTTGTACAGACATACTTATTCTAATCTATCAACTTGAACTAAAATTGT
>CETH01184465.1_pt1 | contig 10056 bp, 6 predicted proteins | sample 361461 | NCBI WGS metagenome assembly CETH01 (sample SAMEA2622695, study PRJEB7988) | marine metagenome | isolation source: saline water (ENVO:00002010), including
GCAATTATAAATTTAAACTTCCTTTTTAATTTTAAAATATTGCTTGGTATAGGGTCACTGCCCCATGGGCTTAAATAAATTAGTGAGGGTATCATAATTTTAGAACCATAATAAAAATTGTCATTTTTAAAGTTGTTAACATCTTCTCTAAAAAGAATAAAATTAAGTTGATTCAAGTCATTATTTTGAGCTGAATTTAATAATTTATCTATTAATTCTTTGTTCAAGAAAAAGGCATTATCAGCAATAATTTCCCTTACTCCAAAATTACTTATTAAAAGAGTACATATTTTGGTTAATTCGTGGTTACTCAAATTACTTGAACTTGAGTAATATAAAACCATCATATCTTCCCCTTCTAAACTTTTATGAAGGTTATGTTCTATAGTATTGCTTATAGTTTCTGAAAAAGGTGTGTTTATCTTACTTCTTGAAGGGGATTTTTCTTTTAAACATCCTCTACATGCCTTCTCTACAATTATATTACGTTCATTATCCTGATAGATTTTGGCTAGAGCATCCTCTGCTCTTTCCGCGCCTGTTATTATATCCTCTAATAAGTTTAAAGACTTCTGCTTATCACGAATATTTTTAGAAATCATGGATGCATAATTTTTTTTAAAAGTTAATTCATTGTTGAAGTTTGTTTCCTTTATTTCAATCTGTAAATTATTATAATAAATATCCCAAAATTTTTCCTTTTCATTTTCTGACATATTAAAAATTTCCATATTTTCTAAATTAGGTTTTTCATAGATTATTTTGATAATCTTATTTTTAGCCATAAAGTTTAAAACGTATAAATTCCATTTTCTATTAAAACTACTTATTTGGTTTAAGTTTGAAGGCACTGAATTTATATTTATTTTATATTTGATTTGATTATTTGATGAAATATCTTCCTTGGTTCTCATCATTTCTTTCCATCTTTGCCATGCTTTTTGAGTGGATAGATCTGGCTTTTCGTTCTCTTGTCTAAGTTCATTAATTTCATCTTGAGTATAAATAAGAATCGAATATGAAGATTTTCCGTCTCTACCACCCCTTCCAACTTCTTGATAAAATCTATCAAGTGTTTCAGGTACATTAGCATGAATCACAGTACGAACATTTTCATTGTCAATACCAACGCCAAATGCAGAAGTTGCAATTATTCCGTCTAGATTATTATTATTCCAATCTTCTATAATTTTTATTCTACGTTTATTATCAGTTTTACCTGTAAAACACTCTACTCTATTGTATCTTTGCTTTACATAATTGAAATATGAATTTGCCTCAAAGGGCACATTTGTATAAAGAATAAAGGGCCTAGGCACCCAATCAATAAGTTCCAAAATTTTATTCTTTTTTTCAGATATATCTAAAGTTTTATATGCTAAATATTTAGGTTCTTTTCTTAAAAAAACTTCAGAAACGTGGTTTATTTTTTCTTTATAAAATAGCTTTTCTAAATTATTAATTGTTTCTTTAGTAAATGTAGCAGACATTAAAACAGTTCTGAATTTATTACTTTTTACTTCTGATAACAGGCTATGAATTAAAAATACTAAATTCTGATATTCTTCTCTAAACCCCGATCCCCATTCACATACTAAATGTGCTTCATCAATTATAATATATCTTATAAGGCCCCTTTTATTTATATCAAATAATATAGGTAACATTGTACCTAAAATAGATTCTGGGCTAATAAATAAAATTGGTTGTTGTCCATTTTTTATTTTATTTTTAATATTATTCTTATCATCATCATTTAAGCCTGAATACCATGCATACTTTTTATCATTATCGTTCAATAATTCTTTAATTCTTCTTTCTTGATCGAGAGCAAGTGCAATAGTAGGTACTACAACTAACACTATACCTAAATTATTATTCTTAATATTCATCAATGTTATAGCTTGTGGGATTATAGATTTGCCGGTGCCTGTTGGTAAATTGACAATTATTGTATCTCCTTCTTTCATTAGTAAAGAGCTATTTAGGGCATTCCTTTGCCCTGGACTTTTATAGAAATTATAATTTGTAAATTTTTCGATAAAAGGATCTAGAGGAAGACTTTGATTTTCTAAATAATTAACTGGATCTTCGGATTTTATTGCATCATCAAATTCGTCTTGATTTTTTTTTAAATTATTTTGAAGCCATTCAAACTTTTTGATTTTATATCTTACATATAGTTTATTTTTATTGCTTGTACATTCAAAACCATTTTGTATCCAAGTTGAACTTGAGAAAAATAATCCATTTTCTATAACAATTGATTTTTCGTAAGATTGTTTTATTAAATACTGTCGAAACAGTTTTAAAAAGTCATTCTGGTAGATTGATTTTTTATTTTCATCAACTTTAAATTCCTTAAGTATATTTAAAAGTCTTGTCTCGAGCGAGTTATTTGCCAAGGTCAAGGAGATATTTCTCTGGGGCCAATTTTCTAAGATTTCAATAAAATCTCTAATTGGCATTATTTTTCTTTTTCATTGCCAGATATTGCTTACGTAATGCTCTTACATCATTTCCAGAACCAACTAGATTTTGTGTAATATTATTTTCAATCTTTTTATTTGATAAAAAAACCACACCAATTGAATCTAAATTTACAATTGGTTTTCTAATGCCTTCATCAATAAGTTCTGCAATTTTTTCTTCTAGATTTAATAATTTTTTATGAAATTTTTTTTCATCACTGTTAGTTGCTATTTGAGACTTCAGTTTAAATTGGGTTATACGTTTTAAATTTTGTTCCAAGATTGATTTAAGCGCCAAATCAGTTTTTTCATTTTTTGTTATTATCTTTCTTACCTGTGAAACTGCACTCTTATTTGCTTCTTTAACTGTGTCTTCCCATAATTTAATTTGATCAATTTGTAATTTTTCAAGGCTCTCCCACTTCTCCCAATTAATATTTGTATCTCTACCATTAGACATGTCTTTATTATCTAAAAAAGATAAATATTTTTCATCTTCGACTAAATTAAACTCACTATCAATCCATAGACTAATAAATTCAGGTTTAAAGTGAATGTCTGTTCTTCTTTTTAAAGCACTTTTTATTGATGCTTTTTCTAAATTGTTTCCAGTTAATTCCAAATATTCTCTTTGAAACTTTTCTACAGCATTTTCAACATCTGTTTCAATAATGAAGTCAAATCTAAAAAAAGGATCAGCATCTTGGTTTGGATTATAATCTTCATTTTCTCGCCAAACAGCCCAACTTCTTCCTCTTTCATCCTCTAAGGTTATTGTGTTTAACCCTTCTAAAAAATCATCCCCATATTTTAGTAATCTAAGATTTGGATAATTATCAATTTTACTTTTAGCTTTTCTTCTATTTAGAGACATAGGGTATGATGGAATATCTCTTATTCTTGGATTAATACCAGAAGGATCATAAGCATGCTTGAATCTTAAAATAAAACTATTTAATGGGATCAAAGAGTCGCTAGATAACCTATATTGGAATATATCTTTATCCTGGTCTAAAAAAACCTTTTTCATCAGTAAGGCTTTTTCTAACCACTCTCTTAATACACTATCAGATTCATTAATCATTTCAGAGTTGTCTAACTCGTCTAGTTCCTCATAGTCATTATCAATATCATAAAGCATTTCATCTAAAGTATCCGAATTACTAATATCTCTTAACTCTCTCTCGACTATACCATCAACACCCTCAAATTTATTGATTGCAAGAAGGATTGCTTCGATGCCTAATGAGTATAAACTGGTTTCAGAGTCCTCATTTTTCTTAAGAAATGACATCTCTTTTTCAATTAAATATTGTAAACTTGCAATAGATCTATCAAAAATCTTCAAGGAAGATGATAGAAGGTTTATCCACTCAGTTTCATATATATTAGAATTATTTCTCAGAACAACAGATTTCAAATTCCCTGATCCATATCTATCCAAACGACCAATGCGTTGTTCAATACGGTTAGGTTCCAATGGTAAATCATAATGAATTAACGTTTTGTTCTTGCCCTGTAAATTTAGGCCTTCTTCAGCATCTCTATTGCATATTAATACTTTGATTTTTTTATTATTTTGAAAGTTGGAAATTATATCTTCAAATGCCATTTCATTCTCATCAGTTAATGTTTCAACAATAAAACTTTCTTGATTTAACTGACTTTTTAGCATTTTTTGCGATCTTACACTGGAGCAAAAAATTATAAATTTTTCATTTTTGGGTGATAAAGAAAAATATTTATCTAATTCATTTATACCAAAATATTCTCTTTCAAAATTTTCCAAATAAAATTTTATATTTTTTAATATTTTTGTCTCTTCAGAATCTGAAACAAGTAAAGCTTTTTCAAAAAAAGATTTATCTAAATCTTTGATGGATGATCGAGAAATAATATGTTCTATTAAATGAAAAAATTTCTTTGAATTTAAATTCTTTATCTCCTCGTTTTTCTCATTTTCATAAAGATAATTTCGCCATTTTTCAATTTCTTCCATTAACTTTTCAGTTGAATCACTTGTCACGTCAATGATTTCTACTCCAAGACGATCGGGTGTTAAACCTTTTACATTTTTTCTTCTATTCTTTAAAATCCTCTTATCTAATTTATAAGATTCTATTACATGATTTTTTAAAATATTTATTTGTTTGCAATATTCTTCATCATTTTCATCAGGAACGGTTTGAATAATTTTTCTTAAATTATCCGTATGTTCTTGGAGAAGATCATCTTCTAGGAATGTTTTTTTAAAATAACTTAGACTATTACCGATAGTAAAAACATTTTCTGGTATTAAATTGGTTGTATGAAATGCTAAATCTTTTCGGATTTCTAACATTTCTTTGAATTTTTTCTTACTTTGAATTGGAAAAATTAATGGGTCTAAAAGATGTAATACATCAAAAAAACCATCCTCATTATTTAAAACAGGTGTTGCAGAAAGAAGAAGCATTCTATTAACATTTATTTTGCTTTTCAGAATATCGTATAAGTCTAAATTATTTTTTAGGTGATGAGCCTCGTCTACTACTATCATTCCAACATCATTAATATGATTTTGTATTTCCGAAATTTCATCAAAACCATAAATAAAAATTGATTTAGATATTTGTGGTCCTAAGGAAAATTTTTTTGCTAATTCATTTTTCCACTGTGATACTATTGTTTTTGGTGTTATGACAATAATTTTATGAGAAGACGGTTCATCAAGTACATACTGTCTTATAATAACACCAGCTTCGATTGTTTTCCCTAACCCAACTTCATCAGCAAGTAAATATCTTTGCACTGGATCTTGTAAAACTCTGGTAATAACTTCAATTTGATGAGGTTCTAAATCGATTAAAGAAGAAATTAATGCTGGTATTCCAATTGAAATTGATCTTTGTTTTATAAAGTTTCTTAAATAGTCTCTTCTTTTATCAGCAAAAAACCTTGTTTCATTAAGTTTATTTCCAAGGAAGATTGAAGGATCATTAATTGGTTTGTTCCATCTAACATATATTTCAGATTGATCTAAAAAATCTGGTTCTGAGTTAGGAAATTTAGCCTCGATATTTCCATCTCCTCTGTCTTGTAGAACGCGACCTATTTTCCATTTATTAGTTTCTTGGTTCTTTAGATAAATTCTCTGTTGTTTAAAAAGCTGTGCCCTTTCTAATATGTTGTTGGGTACTTCTACTTCAAATCTAGTATTCTCAAATGGGTGATCAAAAAATTCTATTGTCGCAATATCTTCATTATTGTTAATGATTTTGGCTATTCCCAAGTTAAAAAGTTTTTTATCATTACTTTCATTAACTCTTACTAAATCACCAATTTCAATTTCCATAAGCAACTCATTAAAGATTTATCTTATAATTTAAACCAAATATTCAAATATTTGTTAAGTTTAAAAACTTATGATTATAATTTAAATATTTTTTACTATACTATCCTTTTAAATCATGAAACTTTTTTGCCATAGTAGGATTATTATTAGTTAATTTTTTAATGGTTACCTTGTTAGCCTTTTCATTTGCTAACCTAAGATTGTTTTCAGATTTTTGAAGTTGTTCTTTTGTATTTTGTAAATGTTTTATAGAGGCATCAATTTCCCTGATTGCTTTATTAAATTGATCTGAAGCAAGTCTATAATTATATCCAAAACTTTCTTTAAAATTTTCAAGAGATTTCTCAAAATTAGTAATATCTAAGTTTTGTTCCTTAATAATTGCTAACTCTTTTTTATATTTAAGTGTGTTTAATGATGCATCTCTTAGTAAAGTTATAATTTGAATAAAATACTGTGGTCTAATAACATACATTTTTGGATATCTATGGAAAACATTTGCAATGCCAGTGTTGTAAAATTCATTATCTCTTTCTAGAAAAGATACAAGCACAGCATACTCACAATTTTTTTCATTACGATCTTTATCTAACTCTTTAAAAAAGTCTTCATTTTTACTTTTAGTTTTAGTTAAATCACTCTCATTTTTCATTTCAAACATAATTGATGTTATTTCAATATCATTCTCATCATATTCTCTATAAATATAATCTCCTTTACTACCTGAACTAGCATCATTATCTTTTTCAAAATAAGCTCGAGGAAACGCTGTTGCTCGTAATTTATTAAACTCAATTTCACAATGTTGTTCTAAAGTTTCACCAAGAATTTTTGTTGATTGTCTCGCTTTCATGTCCTTTAAACGATCAATAACATCGTCTTTTTCTGACAATTTGTTTTCATATTGTTGTCTTATGTTAGTTTCTGAAAGTTTTGTTTGAATTTTAAAATTTTGAATTTCATTCTTTAAATCATCTTTCTCTTTTTCTGTTTTTCTTACAGCTTTTTCAATATCACTTTTGGATATAAGTTTTTGATGTTGAAGTTGGTGTTGAAGACTTTCTTTCTCTCTTTCATTTTCTTGTAATCTACTTTTATGACTGGATTTTAAATTTTCTATTTCTAATGCCTTTTCAGTCTTAAGTTTTTGTAATTCTAATTCTGAATCCTTTTTAGATTTTTCAACAGCATAATACTTTTCTTTATCAGCATCCTTCAGCCTTTTTTGAAGTTCATTCTCAAATTCACTATTGTGAACTTGTTTTAATATTTCTGCGTATCCTGCCTCATCTATTTTGAAAGCTTTTTTGCATTCTGGGCAAATAATTTCATTCATTTTATAATCTCCAATGAAACAAAAATTCAATTAATTATTCTAAAAATACGGTCTCCAAATATCATCCCATTCTTTGATTTGGTCATTGCCATAATCATCTAATTCATTTGGTGTATAAATATCAAAAGGAGCATCCTTGTTCTCAATAAATTTAACATCTATTTCTGTTCCATCTGTATTCCAATTTGATTCTTTATATAATTTCTCTTTCGAAAGAGATTTAAATTTTTCCAAAGCTTCATTACTACTAGATGCCTCTACCTCAAAATGGCCATGAACAATATCTTTCCAGTCAATTCTATATTTGTCCAACTTTCTCTCCATTTGTATTTTATAATTTCAACTTCAAATTATAACTTACAATAATTTTTGAATTTAATAAAATTTAAATCTGATACTAAAATATTTGTATGATATGAATATTTAAATAATGACAACATTAACTCCAATTCATATTTGTTCACTTGATGCAGCAAAAGAGTTAGAACTCTCATTGTACGATGGTGTAATTACTATCGAAGATAGTAATGTTAGAGATCCTTTAAGAATTTATAGTGATCATCCTAAGCAATTAATCCTTTGTTTTGATGACATTAATGAGCCAATTGATGAATATATTGTGCCACAAGAGAGTCACATTAAAAGAGCTATTAAATTTTCAAATAATATAGTAGGAGGGTCCTTATTAATTCATTGTCATGCTGGAATTAGCAGATCATCTGCTATTGCTTTAGCAATCATTGCCAATAACGATGGCATTGGTAATGAAATAAAATCTATAAAAACACTTGAATATATTAACCCTAATTGCAGACCTAATAAATCAATTGTTCGTTTAACAGACGATTTATTGAAAAGAAATAATATGTTATATAAAAACGTATTTAGGGTTTTAGGTTATAATTAAATACAATGGTAATGTTTAACAACATTTCTAATATGTGGACACTGAAATATTAAATATTTTCAAGCAAATTCATATAATAGAGGGATATATATTTTCATTTGCTTATAAGTAAAGTTAATTGAAGTGCAAATACCAAAAATAAATTTTGATAAAGATACATTTCATTTTCAGGACATTTTAAAAGAAGAAGTTTTACAAGTACTTAATCTTCTGTAGGCTATCTAATTTCAATTCAATATTAGTAATATCGTATCGGGTCGAAACACTGTTTTATGCTTAAGTTAACTTGTAAATTTCTCTATTAATTTTCTTTTATCCCAGAAATGCATCAACTCAATTCTTCCTTTTGTCTTTATGAAGACCCTTCTAGCAACTTTTCTTTCTCTTTTTTGAATGATGTAATCTTTTCTTTGCAGTTCAAAATAATGTTTCCTTTGAATTTCCTTTTGTTTATTTTTAAAAGCTGTTTTTTCTCTTATTGGAAGAAAGCCTAGGAAACCTGATAGTCCTTTATTAAGTTTTGCTCTTACTGTTCTTTTGAGCACTTTGAATCTTGGGGAAATGTGTCTTGGCATCAAAGAATATAGTACTTTGAGTTTTTTATAACTTAAACTGTCAAGATCAGTAATTACTTCATCAATAACTTTATTTGGAATAATAAATATCGGAAAATCAAGCCTTTCATTAATAATATCATCAAGAACATCCGGTTTTGTTTTTAAATATTTATTAACTTTTGCGCGGAGCTTTTCGTTCTTAATTTTTCTCCTTGTCAATAATACTGCGTGATCAATCTTGGTTTTATTTTTTTTGTGTTGTGCGACCTTCTGATCTCTTTCCATACGTTTTAAATGTCTGGCAGTAACTATCTGATCATTTCTGTATTGATGTGCAAATTCTTCGTAATTTTTAACAGTAGAAAATCTAGAACATCTAAAAGGTGTATAATCATTGTTTCTATTCTTAAAAGTCCAGTCAAGCAGATCTGGTGTAACTAATCTTCTTTCCTCCAGTTCCTTAAAAACAGACGCAGCAGGTGATGCAGATCCATACTGTTTATATTTTTCCATTAGAACTATCCCTTTATAAAGATAGATTTTCTGATAGTCTTCAAGGTTAAGTTTTTCTGCTTTATTTGTCCACCGACCATAACCATTTATATCTGTATGTATTATGAAATCTTCAAAGCCGTATATTAATGTTTTAAGGTTTGTTTCAGATAAGTTTTCTTCGTATCCAAATAATTGAAGAAGATAATTAATTTCAAGACAGTGCGAACAAAACTCTCTAGCTACTTGTTTATAACTTCCCTGAAATGTTTTTTCCTTAAAAACTTCAAAAGAGTCTCTGGGCAGGTGTCTTCCAAAATCTTTTTCCAGATACTTTTTAAATTGCTGCCAGTTAAAAGGTTTGGGTTTTGACATAATTTAATATTAAACAAAATTATTTTAGAAGGTAAATACAGGGTTTTAAAATTAATAAATTTATTTTTATGACTTTCACTAACTAGTCCAAGACACCACAGTCTAATCCACGTAATAATGCCTCTTTTTTAAAGAACTCAATTATATCAAAATCAAAGTTTTCCCATTTCTTTACATTTTGACCATTCTCTTTAACTTCTCTAGTTGCAACCCAGCAAAATTTTTCATTTGGTATCTCTCTAATTTGTTCTAGTTCTGGTGGCATCTCTGGTGTACTAAAGGCTTTCTGGTTGTTAGTTAGAAGAATTAAAACAAAACCTATTTGAAGTATGAGTTTCATTACTCAAACCCTAAATAATTAATCTATATAAAGCAATAAAGTGATAGTAACTGTTTGCTCCAATGACTAATATTGAAAATGTAAAAGCTATTACTTTTAAGATAATGTTTGGAATACATAGTAATGCAGCAAACGGGGCAGATACTAAAATCATTAAATCTGAAATATTTAACTGCGAATAAAATTGCCCACCCGGTATCATAAACCTTAACCAATCACAAACACTTCCATAAGCAAGTATATC
>CETH01173020.1_pt1 | contig 10055 bp, 11 predicted proteins | sample 361461 | NCBI WGS metagenome assembly CETH01 (sample SAMEA2622695, study PRJEB7988) | marine metagenome | isolation source: saline water (ENVO:00002010), including
AAATATGTGCATCATCTTGAGTGAAAGCTCTTACTCTCATTAAACCATGCAAAGCTCCAGAAGGCTCATATCTATGCACTTTACCAAATTCAGACATGCGCAAAGGGAGGTCCCTATAACTTTTAAGACCCTGTTTATATACTTCAACTGCCCCTGGACAATTCATTGGTTTTATAGCAAAAACCTTTTCTTCCTTAGGGTCTGTAGTGAACATGTTATCACCAAATTTTTCCCAATGTCCTGAAGCTTCCCATAATGATTTATCTAAAAGATCTGGGGTGTTAGTTTCAACATAACCTGCTCTATCTTGTCTTAAGCGCATATAGTTTATTAATGATTGAAATAATTGCCATCCTTTAGGATGCCAAAAAACAGCCCCAGGTGCCTCTTCTTGAAAATGAAACAGACTCATTTGTTTTCCAAGCTTCCTATGATCTCGTTTTTCTGCTTCTTCAATTTGCTTTAAATGAATGTCTAATTCCTTTTCATTCCTCCAAGCTGTTCCATATATACGTGTTAGCATTATATTACTGGAGTCACCGCGCCAATAAGCGCCAGCCACTTTCATTAATTTAAAGCCCTTACCAATTTCTTTTGTACTGTTCATGTGGGGTCCTCGACAAAGATCTAGCCATTCACCTTGCTTATAAATGGATATCTCTTCTTCAGGATCTAAATCTTCAATTAATTCGAGTTTATAAACTTCGCCTTTATCTTTAAAAAATTTTTTAGCTTCTTTTTGTGACCAAACTTCTCTTGTAAATTCTTCTCCTTTATTAATAATTTCATGCATTTTTTTTTCTATTTTGGGCAAGTCTGAAAGTGTAAAAGGTTCCTTGCGTGCAAAATCGTAATAAAAACCATTTTCAATAGAAGGTCCTATGGTTACTTGTGTCTCTGGAAACAGCGATTGAACAGCTTCTGCCATTACATGAGCACAGTCATGTCTAATTATATCAAGGGCCTCTTCATCACTTTTTTTAATTATTTGAATTTTTGCATCTCTTTCAATTTTTCTTTTAAGATCAAAAATTTCACTATTTATTTTTATAGCAATAGATTCTTTTGCTAAAGATTTTGAAATTTCTTCAGCAATTTCAAAACCATTAATTCCTTTTTTTACACTTTTTATATTTCCATCCGGAAATGTAATAGTAATTTTATCACTCATATATAAACTTTAAACACTTTTCCAAATGGTTCCATTTTTTGTATCTTCAATTTCGACACCTTTTTCTTTTAGTTCATCACGAATTTGATCAGCCAAATCAAAATTTTTATTTCCTCTAGCTTCATTGCGTTCTTTTATCAACCTTTCTATATTAGTTTCATCAAGAATTGCTGATTTTCCATATCCTAGCCACGTATCAGGACTATTTTGAAGAATGCCAATTATTTTACCTACTTCCAATAAATTATATTTAATCCTACTTTTCATTTTGTTATCTGCACTACTTAATTGATTACTTAATACATTTAATTCTGCAATTACTTTTGGAGTATTAAGATCATCATATAAACCTTCTATAACAACATCATCTATTTGATCATTATCTTTATAAGCATCTATATTTTCTAAATCTTTTAGGTTTCGATAAAAACGTTCCAACATAGTACTATTCTGTTTTATAATATTTCTAGTCCAGTTTAATGGCTGTCTGTAATGTGCAGAAAGAAGTGTAAGCCTCAATACTTCTCCTTTGAATTCTTTATTCAACTCATTAACAAGACGTATATTACCAACAGATTTTGACATTTTTTCTCCTTCTACATTCACAAATCCATTGTGAAACCAATATTTTGCAAAAGATTTTAAATCATGAGTATTATTATGAGCAGCACATGTCTGTGCAATTTCATTTTCATGGTGAGGAAAAATTAAATCTGCTCCTCCACTATGTATATCAAAAGGAAGTCCTAATGTTTTTTCTGACATTGCAGAACATTCTAAATGCCAACCAGGTCTGCCAAAACCCCAAGGAGATTCCCAACCAGGTTTTGGAGCAGGGCTAGGTTTCCATAAAACAAAATCGGTTGGATCTTTTTTGTAAGGAGCAACCTCAACTCTACTTCCTATAATTTGTTCATCTCTATTACGCCCAGACAAAGATCCATAATCTTTAAATTTAGGCACATCAAATAATACGTGACCTTCTTTTTCATATGCAAAATTATTTTGGATTAATAACTTTGTTAATTCTATCATTTCATTTATGTGATCGGTGGCTTTTGGTTGTATGTCAGGTAGACTGACACCAAGAACAGACATATCCTCATTATAAATATCTGTAAATTTTTTTGTTAGCTCTTTAATTGGAATATTTTTTTCTTCTGATGCTGCAATAATCTTATCGTCTATATCAGTAATATTAGAAACATAGGTTACTTTTGGATATATTGTTCTGAGAAAACGAACTAATAAATCATTAACAACTGCCATACGCGCATTGCCAATATGTGCATAGTTGTAAACAGTAGGACCGCAAGCATATACTCTTATATTTTTTATATTAATTGGAATAAATTCTTCCACTTTATTACCAAGAGTGTTGTGAAGTTTTAATTTATTCATAATTAATAACTTACCTTATATTAAACTGATGGATGTTTTGAATTCTAAAATTAAAAAAAAGGGTTATATGCCCATTGCAGCAAGGCTTGCCTTTGCTTTCTCCTACAACTGAAAAATCTTTTAGGGCAATTTTTTTTAATACCGCCTATGTGCCTGGGACCAAAAGCCTTCCATCTAGAAATTTGAATTTTATCAACCTCCGGAATTCTTCTTCCATTTGAAAAACGACAGTACCACTGAAACCAACCGCGCGGATCTTCTTTCATGATCCAGCCCTTTTTTTGCCACTCTTGCAAGCTTTGACCAGATTTGATTTGGAAATAATTCAGTTGAACATTAAATTTTTCACTTAATTTAGCTTTTTTAAACCAAGATTTTGGAAATTCATCAATCGTATTGCCAAGATATGAACCTCCAAAAACTCCATATTCAAGCATTTTTTGAGGCGATAATTCAGGTTTAAAATATTTGTAAAAATCTAAATCTTTTTGCACTTAAAATTAATTAACAAAAAATTCTTTTGGTTCATTTGAAATTTGTAATATATTTTTTTTCAACTTTTTTAAACTCGTTACCTCAATCTGTCTTACTCTTTCTTTGCTGATTTTAAATTTTTTGCCAAGACTTTCTAATGTTTTTGGTGAATCAGTTAATTTTCTAGAATTAATTATAAATTTTTCTCTTTCATCAAGTTTATTAATTGCTTGCAAAATCCATTTTTGTTTTAGAGCTCCATCATTATTTTTTTGATAAATAGTATTTTGTGTGTCTGAGTTATCTTTTAAAAGATCGATTAATTCAACGGTACTTTCATTTTCTTTAATAGTTTGATTTAATGACTGATCACCCATTATTAATCTGGTGTTTAAATGCTCTATATCTAATGGTTTCATATTTAACATTTTAGATATTTTATAGATATCATCGATATCCATAGTTTTTAAACCATTTAAATTAATCATTTTTTTTACTTTATTAAAATTAAAAAATAAAATTTTTTGTGAAGCAGTTGATCCATTTTTTACTATTGACCAATTTTTTATAATATAATCTTGTATCATTGCTCTTATCCACCAACGAGAATAAGTAGAAAGTCTAAATCCTTTAGAAATATCAAACTTTTCTATTGCGTACATTAAGCCCATTTTTCCTTCTTGCAAAAGATCATCCTGTGGCAAGCCGTAACTGGAAAATTTTTTAACTAAAGAAAAAACTAAAGGCTTATATGCATTTAAAAGCTCAACAAATGAATTGTTGTCTTTTGAATTTTGCCAATTACGAATTAATTTATATTCCTTTTCTTTAGTTAACATTTTTTGTTTTTTATTAAACATTGTTCGCTTTCTATTTTAAAAATTTGTATTTTAAGGAATTTGTAATGTAATTATTAAAATATTTAATTCAATTAACCAAATATGAAAAGATCAAAATTTAATAGTATATTTTGTCGCACCTTTTAAAATATTTATAATTCTTCTTGAAAATTATTAAAATAATATAATTTATAGTAAGGGAGAGTAGTTTATGGGATATTATTTACAAGCTTCGGATTATGTTGGAATTTCCTTTTGGATAGTTTCGGTTGCAATGTTTGCAGCCACTGTGTTTTTTTTGTATGAGGGAATGAATGTGAAATCTTCTTGGAGAGTTTCATTGCTTGTAGTAGGCTTAGTCACCCTAATAGCTACTGTCCACTATTACTATATGAGAGAGCATTGGGTAAATACTGGAGAATCGCCTATCGTATATAGATATATAGATTGGTTGCTTACAGTTCCTTTACAAATGATAGAGTTTTATTTAATTCTAGTAGCGGCAGGCTTAGCCGTATCCTCTAATGTTTTTTGGAGATTGTTGCTTGGAACACTAGTTATGCTTCTTGGCGGATACGCAGGTGAAAATGGATGGATTTCAGCACCAATGGGATTTGTAATAGGTATGGCAGGATGGATATTTATTGTTTTTGAAATATTTAGAGGTGAATCAAGTGTTGTAGCAACTAAGAATGAATCAATCAAATATGCCTTTCGGACAATGGGTTTAATTGTTGTTATCGGTTGGTCAATTTATCCGATAGGATATATATTTGGTTTGTTAACTCCAATGATTGGACTGGGAACAGTTAATATTAATTTTCTTAACATTACTTACAATTTAGCAGATTTTATAAATAAAATTTTATTTGGTTTAATTATATGGAATGCAGCTATAAAAGACACCAAATCCACCCAACAATAAATGTCAAAAAAAAAAATTATAATTATTGGTGGATCAGGATCTATTGGTTCTTCTATAGCAAAGGAAATTATTAAAGATGAATTTGAGCCGCATTTAATTGGTAGAAACTATGCTTCTTTAAAAAAAATATCTGATGAATTGAAGTGTCCTTATTCAGTAGCCGATGTTACTAAAAGCAAAGATTTAATTCAAGCCTTAAATGATTGCGGAGATAATATTTTTGGATTAGCATATTGTGCAGGATCAATTGATTTAAAATCACTAACTCTTGCACATGAAAATGATTACATTGAAAGTTTTAAAGTTAATACATTGGGTGCGATTATTTCAATTAAAGCAACAAAAGATATTTTAAAAAAAAATAAAGGATCGATCTTATTATTTTCTTCTATAGCAGTAAAAACTGGATTTATGAATCATACTATAATATCAACAGCAAAAGGTGGTGTTGAGGCTCTAACAGTTTCATTGGCAGCTGAACTTGCTCCTGACATAAGGGTGAATTGTATTTCACCTAGTCTAACAGATACTGGTATGACTAAATCAATAACCTCAAATGAGAATATAAGGAAAGCAATTGAATTATTACACCCCATTCCTAGAATTGGCCAACCTAGTGATCATAGTAAATTAGCTGCCCTCTTATTAAATAACTCAAGTAATTGGATAACTGGTCAAATATTTAATGTTGATGGTGGAAGATCTACGCTGAGAAGAAAAGGATAAAATTAGTAATTTAATTCTATATAGACTGGTTCTCCGTGAACTAAATTTATAGATGCTTTTGAAAATTTTGGAGGACCTTTAGGTTGATAATTATTACTAAAAGCAAAACCTTCTTTTGGGCGCCAAAAAAAACCAGTTTTTAATTCTCCATCCCCATCTTCATCATGGTATACCACTATAGCAATCTGGCCCTCATGAACTTTTGATAATGGAATGACAACCTCACCCTTTTTCGATTTTTTTCTAACAACTTCTATAGCCTTATCTTCTTCAAGAAAGGTGTCCTTAGAGTCATATATTTTTACATCTATATACCCTTTATTATGTTCAGCATTGGTAATAATTACTGTTCCATGTGACAAAACAATCCTAGATAAAAATAATACAAGCAAAAAAACAATATTTCGAATAAAAGTATTTTTCATATATTTTACCTAATTATAATAGAATTCAGTGTTGAACAATAAAGAATACCTCAATAAGATTTTTCAATCTAATAAGCCACTAATAATCTACAAAACTGTTGGCGGATATGATGTTTATACTGATTTTAAGGAAAAGATTGTCCTAAACTCTAAAAATATAAAAAATTTTTTAAATAAGAAAACATCACAACCAAAATCATCTATCAAAGAATTAAATTGTTATATAGGTTTTTTGGGTTTTCAGCTTTTATGTGAAAACATAAAAATCAAACTACCTAAACAACAAAATGTAAATTTTTATCCAGGATTATTTTATAAACCACAAACGATTATTAAAATACGAAAAAACATAATAATTAAAAGTTTATTAAAAAATTTTAATCATCAACACAATTTAAAAAGTAAGGCCAATTATTTTTACCAAAAGAAATTTAATTTAAATTTAAATGAGTCACAATACTCTAGTCTTTTCAGACATTTTTCAAAAAAAATAAAACTAGGAGAAACATATCAAATTAAAATTTGTCAAACTTATCAAAATAAATCCAACATAGACGCTGTTAAATTTTTCTGGAAATTAATGAGCATCAATGAATCTCCAGAAAGTTTTCTAATAAGAGATAAGGATTATAGCATTATAAGTTGTTCTCCTGAAACATTGATTCAAAAAAAGAAAGATGTTGTAATGACAAAACCAATAGCAGGAACACTAAATAGAACAAAAAGAATGACTACAAAATTTGCTAATGGTTTTTTTAAAAAAAATGAAAAAGAAAGCAAAGAACATAATATGATTGTTGATATGGAGCGTAATGATTTATCACGTATATGTAAAACGGGCAGTGTTAAAATTAATAAATTGAAAAGCGTTGAAGAATACAGAGATCTTTATCATTATGTTACTGAGATCAAAGGTAAGTTGAAAAAGAATGTCAGCAATCATGATATTGTTTCTGCAATGATGCCCGGAGGATCAGTGATCGGTTGTCCAAAAAAAAGTACTTTAAAACTTCTTAACAGTAGAGAAAAACTAAACAGAAATATTTATACTGGCAGTTTTGGTTATATTAATAGTAATGGCGATATGCGCTTTAATATTATTATTCGCTCAATTTTAAATTACAAAAAACGGGTAGAAATTTCATCAGCAAGCGGTGTTGTTATTGATAGTAAACCAAAAAGAGAATACAAAGAAAACTACATCAAGGCTAAATCACTTTTAGATTTATTTAAAACATGATTTACGTTATCGATCACGAAGATTCCTTTACGTATAATTTAGTTCATCTCCTTGAGAGTTTTGCCCCAACTTATGTTTCAAACTATTATGACATTGATAGGAAGAAGTTAGAAAAATCAAAAATTATTGTTTTTTCACCCGGGCCTGGCGACCCATCTCACTATCCAGAAACACAAAAAATTTATTACCAATACAAAGGTATTAAAAAAATTATTGGTATTTGCTTAGGTTTTCAACAAATATTGTTTGCTCAAAAAGGTAAAATTATTCCTCAAAAAAAAATATATCACGGATATCAGTCAAAAGTTAAAGTATTGAAAGGTAGCTCCTTTTTTAAGCCTAATACGATTTTTCTTGCTGGGCGATACCATTCTCTTAAACTTAAAGAGCCTTTTAAGTCGACTTCTCTCAAAATAACTATGAGATGTGTAGAAACTAATGTTGCCATGGCTATAGAAGATACTATTAATAATGTATATGGATTTCAATTTCACCCTGATTCGTTTTTAACTGTTGATGGCAAACTTCTTATTCAAAAGATCATACAAGCTTAACACATTTGAAAATGTAAAATACGATCATTTGTGGGGGTCAAAGGGTGTTTTTACAACAATTCGAGTATATGGAGAAAGTCCTAAATATATTTTTTTAAAAGATCACTTATTGCGCTTAAACAAAAGTCTAAAAAAACTTAATATAAATTTTTTGTTAACTGAAAAAAAATTATTAGAATTAATTCCCCGTAATCTAAAAATAAAAAAATATAATCACCTGCTTAGAGTTGCAATTAAGAATAACAAAATATCCTTATCTTTAAGGTCTCGATTAAAACCAAATAAAATTTTTCAATGCAAGCTTGTTAATTATCAAAGATCAAATGCAAAAATTAAAAATTTACAATATAAAAAAATATTATCCATGCAAAAAAATATTAATATGCAAAAAATGGAAATATTATTTTATAATAAAAATATAATTCTTGAGGGCTCAACAACAAACTTAATTTTGATAACAAATAATCAGATTATTCTCCCTAAGGGAAATTACTACAAAGGTGTAACAATGAATTATTTGTTAAAAAAAATTAAGAACAAATATTTTTTTAAATCAATACGTTTTTCAGACTTATCAGTTGCAGATGAAATAATTCTAGTCGGTTCTGGCAAAGGAGTTATAAATGTAACATCAATTCCTCAAATTAAATGGTTTAGCTCTTCTTCAAAAATGTTTAAAAGACTATCTTCAATGTATAAGGCTCAGTTAGAATTATGATATTTAATAAAAATAATTTTTCTATTTTATCTCCATCAATAATGGGCATTTGTAATGTTACTAAAGATTCTTTTAGTGATGCTGGTAAAAATTATAAAACTTCTAATGCCCTAAAGTCCATAAAGCAGATGGTTAAAGATGGTGCTCAAATTATTGACATAGGGGCGGAGAGCACAAGACCAGGAAGTGACCCAATAAGTTATCAGCAGGAAATTAGAAAACTATCACCAATTTTAAAAAAATTACCAAAGGATAAATTCCTAATATCGGTTGATTCTTCAAAGATTGAAACACAGGAATTTGCTTTAGAAAACGGTGCGCATATTATTAATGATATTTTTGGCGGCTCCAATGACCTTTTCCATCTGACTAAAAAATTCAAAAATGGTTTAGTTTTAATGCATACACCAGCCCCCCCTAAAATTATGCAATCTAAGGTGAATTCATATAAAAATGTAGTCAGTGATATAAAAAAAATTTTTCAAAGAACACTTAAACAAACAGATAAATATAAAATACCACAGTCTAAAATTTGGTTTGATCCTGGAATTGGTTTTGGTAAAAACCTCGCCCAAAATTTTGAAATTATGCAAAATATCCATAAGTTTAAAATAAAAAAATGTGGAATAATGTTGGGAACTTCTCGGAAAAGCTGGATAAACGGAATAGATAAAAGTGATGTCAATAACCGGCTTGGTGGGTCAATAGCCTCTGCTCTTTATTGCTATAAAAAAGGAGTGAATATGTTTAGAGTGCATGATGTAAAAGAAACATACCAATCCTTAAAAGTTTATAAAAACTTATGTTTGATGTAGAAATTAAAAACCTAAAAGTATTTGCTAATATTGGTATAAAGCCAGATGAAAGAAAGAAAAAGCAATTATTAAAAGTTACCCTAAATTTTAGTTATAGTGTTCTGAAGGGCAAAAATTTAGAAACAATGTCTAATCTAAAAGATTATTCTAGTGTAACTAAATCACTAAAAAAATTTGTAAATGAATCAAGATACAAGACTCTAGAAAAACTTATCATATCCTCTTCGCAAATGTTAGAAAAAAAATTTAAGATTAAAAAAGTTAAAATCAAAATTAATAAAACTGCAGTTGCTAAACGTTACGGATCAGAAACAGTAAGTGTATCCAACTAGTTATTATATCGCCCTGGGAACCAACGTTGGCAATTATAGAAATAACTTTTCAAGGGCAGTTTTTGAATTAAGTAAAATAGGTAATATTTCCAAGTTAGCTAATATCTATAAATCAAAACCATATGGTTATTTAAAACAAAATTATTTTTATAACACTATGGTTTCTCTAAAATCAGAAATTCACCCAAGTGATTTAATAAAAAAAATACACTTGATAGAAAGAAAGCTACATAAAAATAAAAGAATTATTAATGGTCCAAGAAAAATAGACTTAGACATCATTTTTTGGGATAAAAAAATTTTTAAAAACAATAATTTAGTTATTCCTCATCCAAGATTACAAGAAAGAGATTTTGTCTTATGCCCACTTCTTGATATAGCCCCTTTTTTTAAGGACCCAGTTTCAAAGTTATCAGTGAAAGAGTTAATTAAAAA
>CETH01003175.1_pt1 | contig 10048 bp, 7 predicted proteins | sample 361461 | NCBI WGS metagenome assembly CETH01 (sample SAMEA2622695, study PRJEB7988) | marine metagenome | isolation source: saline water (ENVO:00002010), including
AATAAATGAATGACTTTTTATGTTCAAGTTGATAAATTATTTAAATGTCTTCAGAGGATTTAAACCAAATTTATAATAAGATTTCTTCAGTTGTTCCTGAAGTTGAATGGAAGTTTCACGCACCTTTGATTGAAAAGATAAATAAATTAAAAAGAGAAAAGGATGCAGTTATTTTAGCTCACAATTATCAAACTCCAGAAATTTATCATGGTATTGCAGATATTTCAGCTGACTCTCTTGCGTTAGCATTAGAGGCGGCTAAAACAAAAGCTAAGATTATTGTTTTATGTGGAGTCCATTTTATGGCAGAGACTGCAAAGTTAATGAGTCCAGAAAAAAAAGTTTTAATTCCGGATATGCAGGCAGGTTGCTCTCTTGCAGAGTCTATTACTGGAGCTGATGTTAGAATGCTTAAAGAAAAATATCCTGGTGTTCCGGTAGTATCATACGTTAATACTTCTGCTGATGTAAAAGCAGAATCTGATGTATGCTGTACTTCTGCAAATGCAGTTAAAGTTGTTGAATCACTTGGATCCAAAAAAGTGATTTTTCTACCTGATCATTATTTAGCAAATTATGTTCAGAAAAACACAAAAGTAAAAATTATTTCTTGGCAAGGTACATGTATGGTTCACGAAAAGTTTACAGGCAAGGAAATTGAAGATATTAGAAAAGAAAATCCAGGCATAGAAGTTATTGCTCATCCTGAGTGTCCGCCAGATGTAATTAGCGCCTCAGATTTTGCAGGATCAACTTCTAGTATGGTTAAATATGTTAAAAACAATCAACCAAAAAAAGTTTTATTGGTTACCGAATGTACAATGAGCGACAACGTCCAGGTTGAGAATCCAAATGTTCAGTTTGTAAAACCTTGTAACCTTTGCCCACATATGAAAAAAATTACCCTTAATAAAGTTTACGAATGCTTAAAAAACGAAACCAATGAAATTAAGATCGGCCATAATATTGCTGAAATGGCAAGAAAATCTGTTTTAAGAATGGCTGAAATTGGTAGATAATTTTGAGTGCAAAAAATAAATCAAAAATATATTAAATTAATTATCCAACGGTCTCTAAAAGAGGATCTTAGTCCATCTGGAGATATAACATCTAAAAATATTAAAAACAAAAAAGTTATTGCTAAAATAATTGCTGGTCAGAACTGTGTGATTGGAGGTTTAAATTTTACAAAAGAAGCTTTTAAAGTTTCAGATAAAAAAACTTCTTTCAAAGCTAAAACAAAAGATGGAAAGAAAATAAATAAGGGTAAAGTAGTTGCCATAATTAAAGGTAAAGCGGTCAGCATTCTAAAAAGTGAAAGGGTTGCATTGAACTATTTAGGTTTAATTTCAGGTGTAGCTACCCTAACAAATAGATTTGTAAAAAAGGTTAGAGGAAAATCTTGTAAAATCTGTTGTACCAGAAAAACATTGCCAAATCTCAGATTAATTCAAAAATATGCGGTTAAATTAGGCGGAGGAGTTAATCATAGGTTTAATTTAAGTGATGAAATATTAATAAAAGACAATCATATCTCTATTAATAAAAATATTCATGATCTTGTTAAAAAAACTATAAAGAATAGAAAAGGAAAGAAAATAACAGTCGAAGTAGATAACATTAGTCAATTAAAAAAAATTATTGGTCTAAAGTTTAATAGAGTGCTGTTCGATAATATGAGCGCAAAGAATCTTAGAAAGGCAGTCAAAATGTCAAAAAGACTTTATGAAACTGAAGCTTCAGGTGGAGTGACACTTGACAATATAAAAGCGGTTGCAAGGACTGGGGTCAAAAGAATTTCTATAGGCCAGATAACACACAGCGCACCTACTATAGATTTTAAATTAGATTTTATCTCCTAAGTTCTGCTTGAGCTGCTGCTAGTCTTGCAATCGGTACTCTAAATGGGGAGCAAGACACATAGTTTAATCCAACTTTAGAACAAAATTCTATACTTCTAGGATCTCCACCATGTTCTCCACAAATTCCTAATTTAAGTTTCTTATTCTGTTTTTTTCCTCTTTGGGATGCAATTTTGACTAGTTCTCCAACTCCATCTTTATCAATACTGACAAATGGATCATCGTCAAAAATTTTATGATCTATATAATCATTTAAAAATTTTCCTGAATCATCGCGGCTAATTCCAAACGTTGTTTGTGTTAAATCGTTAGTTCCGAAACTGAAAAAGTCAGCATATTTTGATATGGGAGCTGCTCTTAAAGCAGCTCTTGGGAGCTCAATCATTGTGCCAACAAAATAATTAATTTTTAATTTATGTTCCTTTTGTACCTCATCAGCAACTTTGTTAACTAATTTTCTCATTATTCCAAGCTCATCTTCTGTTGAAACCAAAGGTATCATTATTTCAGGTATTATAGACTTTATTTTTTCATTTTTACATTCTACAAGCGCGGTAAAAATTGCCCTACATTGCATTTCATAGATTTCTGGAAAGGAAATACCAAGTCTACATCCTCTGTGTCCTAACATAGGATTTAACTCATGTAATTCTGCAACTCTATTTTTTATTTCTTTGACACCTAAATTTAATGATCTTGCTACTTCTTCCATATCTTTATCTGTCTTTGGTAAAAATTCATGTAATGGAGGATCTAAAAGTCTAACTGTTACCGGTAAACCTTTCATAATTTTGAAAATTTCCTTAAAATCATTTTTTTGATGAGGAAGTAATTTATCTAAAGCAATTTTTCTATCATCTAAATGCTTTGATAAAATCATCTGTCTAACAGAAAGAATTCTTTCGTCTTCAAAAAACATGTGCTCGGTTCTACACAAGCCAATGCCTTCAGCACCAAAATTTCTAGCCATTTTGGTATCTTTAGGTGTTTCAGCATTTGTTCTTATTTTTAATTTTCTGAATTGATCTGCCCACCTCATTATAGTTGAAAAGTAACCAGAAATGTCTGGCTTAACTGTTGGAACTAAACCTTTCATTACCCTTCCTGTTCCGCCATCAATAGTAATAACTTCTCCTTCTTTAATAGTAAGTTCACCTGCTTTGAATTCTTTAGTTTCATAATCAATATTAATTTCACCTGAACCAGAAACGCATGGTCTTCCCATACCTCTAGCAACTACTGCTGCATGGCTGGTCATACCACCTCTGGCAGTAAGTATTCCTTTGGCTGCATGCATTCCGTGAATATCCTCTGGTGATGTTTCAACTCTTACTAATATCGTATCTTCTTTTTGATTATTCATTCTCTCTGCATCATCAGCGCTAAAAACTACTTTTCCACTTGCTGCGCCCGGAGAAGCTGGCAAACCTTTCGCGATTACTTCTTTCTTTACCTTTTCGTCTAAAGTTGGATGTAAAAGTGTATCTAAAGTATTTGGGTCTATTCTTAAAATGGCCTCTCTTTTCGAAATTAATTTTTCTTTAACCATATCAACAGCAATTTTAATCGCTGCTTTTGCTGTCCGTTTTCCACTTCTTGTTTGAAGCATCCAAAGTTTATTATTTTCTACTGTGAATTCAATATCTTGCATATCTCTGTAATGTCTTTCTAATTTTACAAATACATTTCTTAGTTCTTTAAAAACTTTAGGCATAACTTCTTCCATGGATTTTTCTTTGGCCCCAGCATCCTCTTTTGCTTTTTTTGTTATATATCTTGGAGTTCTACTTCCGGCTACAACATCCTCTCCTTGGGCATTAATTAAATATTCTCCAAAAAATTTATTTTCTCCGGTTGATGGATTTCTTGTAAATGCCACTCCAGTAGCGCAATCATCACCCATGTTTCCAAAAACCATTGATTGAACATTTACTGCCGTTCCCCAATCTGTTGGAATATGATTAAATTTTCTATAATTTTTTGCTCTTTTACTTTCCCAGGATAAAAATACTGCTTTAATTGCCCCAAACAGTTGCTCAAAGACATCTTGGGGGAAGTTTTTTTTTGTTTTTACTGATATTAGTTCTTTAAAATTTTTTATAAGACCGTCCCAATCTTCAGAATTTAATTCAGTATCCAACAAAACTCCCTTGGTTAATTTATAGTTATCAATAAGTTCTTCAAACAGATGGCTTTCCACTCCCAAAACTACGTTTCCGTACATTTGAATAAATCTTCTATAACTATCTTTGGCAAATCTCTCATTTGAGGTTTTTCTTGATAATGCTTTCACAGTCTTATCATTTAAACCTAAGTTTAGTATTGTATCCATCATTCCTGGCATTGATACTCTTGAACCAGATCTTACTGATACCAATAATGGATTTGAATTATTACCAAATTGTTTTTTAGTTTTTAACTCAATTTTTTTTAATTCTTTCTTAATTTGACTGCATATTGTTGGTGTTAATTTTTTTTTATTATTATAAAAAATTTCACACATTTCTGTTGAAATTGTAAACCCAGGTGGGACAGGCAAACCTAGTCTTGCCATCTCAGCGAGATTAGCTCCTTTTCCTCCTAAGATATTTTTAGAGTTTGATATTTTTTTGCCTTTTTTATCTCCAAAACTAAATATGTATTTTGACATTAGGTTCCTTCTAATTTTGAAAAGTCTACAAAACTATTAAACGTACTACACAAAATTTGCAATAGTTCTAGACGATTATTTTTTAAATCACTATTTTCATCATTAACTTTAACGTTATCAAAAAACTTGTCTGTTGATAATTTGGTTTCAGCTAAAAGTTTTAGATGGTTTTCATAATTTTTTTTATCTTCTTTTGTTGTAAAAGCCTTTCTAATAGTATTAATTCTGTCAAAAAGCTCCTTTTCCTCTTCGTGCTTGAAAAGAACTGCATCAGGCCCATTTTTTGATAGAGACTTTTCCTGTTCAAGAATATTTGATGCTCTTTTATATGTTGAAACAGCATTTTTTCCTAGTTCTTTTGAAATAAATTTATTCATGATTAATGTTTTTTTATAAAGCTCTAAAAAATTATCATTAACATGGGAGCTTACTGAAGCTTCAATAATATCAGTTCTAATTTTTCTCTCTTTGAGAATATTCTTCATTCTTTCTCTTAAAAAATTAATTACGTTTTTTGCAACTTCTTTGTTTTCTTGATTAACACCTTGGTCCAAATAAATTCTGACAGAATAATCTATAAGATCTGATATTTTAATTACAAGATTATTTTCTATTATTGTTCTTAATAGTCCAATAGCTGCTCTTCTAAGTGCAAAAGGATCTTTAGAACTTGTTGGTTTTTCATTTATTAAAAAGAAACCAACTAAAGTATCAAGTTTATCAATAATAGAAAGAGCATAGCTAATTGGCTTCTTAGAAACGGGTGCGGAAATGCTATTTGGTAAATAATGATCACTAATTGCGCGAGCCACATCCTCCTCAAAACCTTGATTAAGTGCAAAATATTTTCCCATTACGCCTTGGAGTTCTGGAAATTCTCCGACTAAACCTGAAACTAAATCTGATTTAGAAATTGAAGCTGCTATTTCTACTTTTTCTTTATTTAGGTTCAGTTCGTCTGAGATAAAATAAGCTATCTTTCTCAACCTCTGAGTTTTTTCAAAAATAGAGCCTAACTTTTCATAAAAAGTTACTTTTTTTAGTTTATTTATTTGTTTAATAAGATTAAAAGATTTATCTCTTTCCCAAAAAAATTGAGCATCAGAAAGTCTTGCGTCTACAACCCTTTCATTCCCGGTTTTAATTATTTTTTTTTCATCTTTTTTATTCGCTACTACAATAAATTCATTACTTATTCTTTCTCTATGATCAACTAATGTAAAATATCTTTGATGAGTTTGAAGAGTAGATCTAATAACTTCTGGTGGTAATTTTAAATAGCTTTTATCAAATTGAGCTAATAATATATTAGGATTATCTACCAAATTACTTACTTCTGTAAGCAAAGGTTGCTTTATAAATACTTTAAAAGATTTTTTTTTACATATTGATGAAATTTTGTCATAAATTAATTTTTCTCGCTCTTTGTGATCTAGTATTATTGAATAACTTTTTAAAAATTTCTTGTACTCGGAAAAATTATTGATTTTTTTTAGGGTTATTGAGGAATTTTCCTCTATTTGCGTAAAATTTGAAGTTTCAAGGTGTTCATAATTAAATTTAAGCACCTTGTTTCTAAAAATAGCTAAAATTGATCTTAATGGTCTACCCCAGCTCATTTCATGATTTGCCCATTTCATCGATTTTTTCCAAGATATTTCACTCAGAGATTTTAAGATGCATTTAATTAATTCCTCTTCACTATTAATTTCTTTGCCCTTGATTTTAACAAAATAGAAATTTCCTTTTTCTGTTTTTTTTTCAAATAAATCACTTAAATTAACTGATTTTGATTTTGCAAAGTTTTCTAAAACTTTTTCTTGCACTCCTACCTTAGGACCTTTTATCTCAGCTGGTAAAATTTTTATTTTATCAGGTAATCCAGAAATACATGCTGCTATTCTTGTTGGTGTAGAATATATCTCAAAGTTTTCATGTTTTAGGTTTGCTTCAGATAGATTTTCACTTAAAAGTTTTTGTAATTGGTTTCTTACACTTATTTGTAAATTTGGTGGTATCTCTTCACTAAAAAATTCAATAAAAAGTTCAGACATTATTTTTCTTGATTTTCCAACCAACCTGCTCCTGCCCCCTTAGCGAGTTCTCTAATTCTATTTATGTAACCAGTTCTTTCTGCAACTGCAATTACTCCCCTGGCATCTAATAAGTTGAAAATATGACTTGCTTTTAAACATTGATCGTACGCAGGTAAAGGAAGTTTCTTTTCTAAAAGGTTCTTGCACTCCTGTTCTGCGATTTCAAAATTTTTAAGTAGTGAGTCAGTATTTGCATGATCGAAATTGTAAGCAGAAAATTCTTTTTCAGATTGAAGATAAACATCCTTGTATTTTACTCCTTCGTCATTCCAATCAATATCAAATACATTTTTCTTTCCTTGCACAAACATACAAATTCTCTCCAAACCATAAGTAAGCTCTACTGATATTGGTTTACAATCTATCCCTGTCATTTTTTGAAAATAAGTAAATTGAGTTATTTCCATGCCATCACACCATACTTCCCAACCTAAGCCAGCTGCCCCTAAGGTCGGACTTTCCCAATCATCCTCAACAAATCTAACGTCATGATCTTTAGAGTCTATTCCTATGGCCGCTAAACTTTTTAAATATAATTGTTTAATATCTTTTGGAGAAGGTTTGATAATAACTTGATATTGATAATAGTGTTGTAATCTATTTGGATTTTTTCCATATCTTCCATCTGTCGGTCTTCTCGATGGTTGAACATATGCGGCTTTCCATGGTTTTGATCCTAGTGAACGTAATGTAGTAGCTGGATGAAAAGTTCCAGCACCAACTTCTAAATCGTATGGCTGTAAAATTATGCATCCTTGTTTGTCCCAAAATTTTTGTAGATTAAAAATTAAATTTTGAAACGATAAAATTTTATTTTTTTTTTTATTTTTTTTTGGCATCTATAAACCAAATTTTTGCCACATCGCTCTTTCTTCAATAGCACTTACAACATTATCAACTTGATTATCTAATGAAGATGATAATCTTTTTGCTAGAAAACTTTTTTGTTTTTCAAATTTCTTAATTTCAATTTTTTCTCCAAATTTTTGTCTTAAAATTTGTTCTGCATTTCCTATACCATCAATTAGACCTAATTTTAGTGAAGTTGATCCTGACCAAAATTCACCTGTGAAGGTATTGTTTTTTTCAGGATCTTTTAATTTAGATCCGCGGCTTTTTTTAACTAAATTGATAAAATCAGAATGCAATTCTAATTGTAGTTTTTTTATTCTTTCAATATCTTCAGGCTTTTCTTCTTTGAAGGGATCTAAAGTACTTTTGTTTTTGCCAGCAGTATAAACTCTTCTTTGTACTCCTATTCTTTTAATTGCATCTTGAAAACCAAATGAAGCTGAAATGACTCCAATAGAACCAACTATTGAACTTGAATTTGCATAAATTTCATCGCCGGCACAAGCAATTAGGTATCCGCCAGATGCAGCGACGTCCTCAGCAAAAACTATTACTTTTTTATTATTTTTTTTTGCGAGCTGTCTAATGTAATCATGAATCAAATGAGATTGAACCGGCGAACCTCCCGGGGAATTAATTGAAATAGCTATATTTTTAGCCTTTTTAAAAGAGAAAGCTTTTTTTATAATTTCTTGTTGACCAGAAAAATCAATTCCTTGTCTAAATCTACCGGCTGATCCAATTACACCTGCTAGTCTTATATGTGGAACAATAATTTTTTTTTTAAAAAACGAAAACATAAGAATTAAGATTATTAGTATTTCTTATATCAGTACCTAAATTAAATTGAAATATAAATTACGCTACTCATGGTTGAAATTGACATGCGTCACAGAGGTATAAAATAATAATTTAATAATTTTTGAAAAGTATATAATAAAATTTATGGGTTCAGTTATTCCACTGAAAAAATCTGCAAATAACGCTTATTTGGATTTAAGAAATCATTTAGGTAGCAAGCTTGATTCTGTTGAAAAACTAATCAAAACAAAACTTGAGAGTAACGTTACCTTAATAAAGAAAATGAGTGACTATCACTTAAATTCTGGTGGTAAAAGAATACGGGCTTTATTAACAATGGGATCTGCGAGACTTAGTGGTTATTTAGAAGGTAATAGAGATGTAAATTTAGCTGCTTGCGTTGAATTAATTCACAGTGCAACTTTACTTCACGATGATGTCATTGATCAAAGTAAAGTAAGAAGAGGCAACAAAACTCCAAACCATATTTGGGGGAATCAATCATCAATTTTAGTTGGTGATTATTTGCTCAGTAGGTGCTTTGAAATGATGGTGGAGGACGGAAATTTAGAAATATTAAAACTACTTTCTTCAACTTCTACAAAAATAGCTCAGGGAGAAGTCATGCAACTTCAATATAAAGGTGAGGCTGATCTCTTGGAAGAGAATTACATTAAAATAATAAATTTAAAAACTGCTGCTCTTTTTTCTGCAGCAACAAGAGTTGGGGCGTGTCTATCAAATTTAGATGATAAACAGAAAGATGCTTTAGAGTCTTATGGAAAAAATTTAGGTTTGGCTTTTCAAATAGCCGATGATGCTTTGGATTATTTCTCCAAAGAAAAGATTTTTGGCAAAGAAATTGGAAAAGATTTCTTTGAAGGCAAAGTAACCTTGCCTGTTATAATTGTTTATCAAAAGGCAAATTCTATTGAGAGAACATTTTTAATAAATTTATTTAAGAAAGATAGTAGAGAAAATAATGATTTTGATGAAATTTTAAAATTAATAAAAAAGTATAACGCTCTAGAAGCCACTTTTAAAAGAGCTGAATACTTTGTAAATGTTTCTTATGATGCTCTTGGAATATTTGAAAATTCTGAGGAAAAAAAGATTTTACAAAATTTGACAAGTTTTAGTCTTAATAGATCTTTTTAAGGATAAAGTATTTCTTTTATCCATTTGTTATTTTCTTTTTTATAATTTAACCTCTCGTGAATTCTATTTTTTATTTCTAACCAAAATTCTATTTGATCAGGCTTTAAATTCCAGCCAGACCAATGTGGGGGTCGAGGCACGCTATTTTGATCAGGGTATTTTTTTTCAAATTCTTCAAATCTCTCTATTAATTCTTTTCTATTTTTCATAACACTAGATTGTGAAGATGCCCATGCACCAATTCTACTTCTATAAGCTCTAGAATTGTAGTAATCATCCGCAACCTTATCATCAACAACATTGACTTTTCCAGAAATTCTTATCTGCCTTCTTAAACTTTTCCAATGAAAACACATTGAGGCATTTGGATTTTTTTTAAGATCATTACCTTTTTTACTATTAAAATTTGTATAAAAAATAAAACCATTTTCATCATAACCTTTCAATAAAACCATTCTTACGCTTGGAATACCGTTAGATGTTGATGTTGCAAGTGATAATGCATTTGGATCGTTAATTTCACTTTTTTCTGCTACAGAGAACCATTTTTTAAACAAAACAATAGGATTTGCTTCGTCTTCAAAACAATTATCCAGTCCTAACGAATTTTGGCCATTTTTTTGATTCAT
>CETH01007420.1_pt1 | contig 10038 bp, 12 predicted proteins | sample 361461 | NCBI WGS metagenome assembly CETH01 (sample SAMEA2622695, study PRJEB7988) | marine metagenome | isolation source: saline water (ENVO:00002010), including
CTCTTTTTAGTTATAACTGGCGAAAACCATAACCATTATGAAAGAGATTGAAAGTGTTAAAATTGTACGAAAAAGTTGAATTTTTGAGGTATAAATTAAAAAAATACTGATTTTTATGGCAAAGTACAAACTTACTTGGAAAGACTTATCATGGAATGATTTTAAAGTTTATCTTTTTTCACTCTTCAAAGCTTTTGTACCAAAACAGAAAATTAGTAATTTAGATGGACTCGAAAGCTTTATACAATCTAAATCAGCCTGGGTAACTCAAGTTACTCTTTATGGTTATTTGAAAACTAGAATGGGTACTCGTTATGTTCTTCATTTTGAAAATGATCAATTTATGGGCTCAGTAAATTTAGCCAAATGGAATATGTATGCTGTTGCTCTTCAAGATTTAACATTTTTTACATTTTCTTACTTAAAAGCCAATTTAAACTACAAAGAGGTAAATCAATCTAAAGAAATCTTTTTAAAAATTTTGGACGATGAGATATCAAATAAAATGCCATTAAACATAATTGAAGATGCTAAAAAAAAATTTGATGAAAGATTATTATCAATTAATTGGGATAATTATTATAAAGATCTTCCTTTTAATCCAAGTGCTCTTGCATTGTACGATTGGGCACCAATAGCAGATGAATTAAAAATATTGGATAGAAAAATTGTCTTAAATTCTGTAATTTTAAAATGGGATATTGTTAAAAAAGAATTTAAAGAGAGAGTAAGATTTTAATTATTTTTTCTATTCTCGACTAAATTTGATACAACACTTGGATCAGCTAAAGTTGTAGTATCACCTAATTGATCGTGTTCATTAGCTGCAATTTTTCTTAAAATTCTTCTCATAATTTTTCCAGATCTTGTTTTTGGAAGACTTGGAGAAAAATGAATTAGATCTGGTGTTGCTAGAGGTCCAATTTGTTTTCTCACCCAAAGTTTTAATTCTCTTTCAAGATCCCCAGTTTCTGTCTCACCCGCATTTAAAGTTACGTAACAATATAAACCATTTCCTTTAATATCATGTGGATAACCAACTACTGCTGCTTCAGCAACTTTTGGATGAGCTACAAAAGCACTTTCAATTTCTGCGGTTCCAAGATTATGTCCTGAAACAATAATTACATCATCAACTCTACCAGTAATCCAATAATATCCATCTTTGTCTCTTTTACATCCATCGCCAGTAAAATATTTTCCATCAAATTGAGAAAAATACGTATCTATAAATCTTTGATGATCTCCATAAACTGTTCTCATCTGTCCAGGCCAAGATTGGGATATACAAAGTCTACCTTCCCCAGCTCCCTTTATTTCTTTTCCATCTTTATCAACTAGAGCAGGTTTAATTCCATAAAAAGGTTTTGTTGCTGATCCAGGTTTTAAAGGTATAGCTCCAGTTTGTGGTGCTATAAGTATTCCACCAGTTTCTGTTTGCCACCAAGTATCAACAATTGGACATTTTGAGTTTCCTACCGTTTTGTAATACCACATCCAGGCTTCGGGATTAATTGGTTCGCCTACAGTGCCTAATAATTTTAAAGATTTTCTTGATGTTTTTTTTACAGGACCGTCTCCTTCTCTCATTAAAGCTCTAATAGCTGTTGGTGCCGTATAGAAAGTATTAACTTTAAACTTATCAATAATTTGCCACCATCTAGAGCTGTCAGGATAATTTGGAATTCCCTCAAACATGATTGTAGTGGCTCCGTTTGAAAGAGGTCCATAAATAATATAACTATGTCCTGTTACCCACCCAATATCTGCTGTACACCAATAAATATCTTTAGGTTTATAATTAAAAATATATTGATGAGTCATTGATGCATAAACCATGTATCCTCCGGTTGTGTGCAATACACCCTTAGGCTTACCAGTTGAACCTGAGGTATAAAGAATGAATAAGGGATCTTCAGCACTCATCTCCTCTGGTTCATTATAATTTGAAACATCTTTAATTAAATCATGATACCAAATATCTCTATCAGAATTCCAAAAAACATAGTTTCCAGTCCTTTTTACAACTATACATTTTTTTACATTAGGACAATTTGTTAGCGCTTCATCTGTTGTAGCTTTTAAAGGTATCGTTTTTCCTCCTCGAATACCTTCGTCAGCAGTTATTATATATTCAGATTTACAATCGTTAACTCTTCCAGAAATGGATTCTGCAGAAAAGCCACCAAAAATTATTGAATGAATTGCTCCAATTCTTGCACACGCCAGCATCAAAATAGCAAGCTCAGGTATCATTGTTAAATAAATTGTTACTCTATCACCTTTTTGAATACCTAATTTTTTTAATCCATTAGCAGCTTTAGAAACTTTTTGATGTAATTGTTTATAAGATATTTTTTGGACATCTTTAGGATCGTCTCCTACCCAAATTATTGCTGTTTTATCTTTTTTATCCTTTAAATGTCTATCAATACAGTTTGCTGAGGCGTTTAAGGTTCCGTCCTCATACCATTTTATTTTTACTTCTTCTTTACTATATTTAATATCTTTTATTTTTTTGTATGGTTTGATCCAAGTAATTCTCTTTCCTTCTTTTTTCCAAAAGAGATTATTATTCTTAATAGATTCATTGTATTTATTTTGGTATTGAGATTTATTTGCTAAGCTATTTTTAATCCATTCTTTTTTTGTTTTAAAAATTAATTCAGTTGATGAAGTCTTTTTTATTTTTTTATTTTCAGGTCTTCTTTTTAAAAGTTTTTTTTTATTTTTAAATCTTTTTTTAGTTACCTTTCTTTTTTTAGAAGGTTTTCTTTTCACTTTTGATCTTTTTTTTGCTACCTTTCTTTTTTTAGAAGGTTTTTTCTTAACTTTTGTTTTTTTTTTAGATTTTGCCATAATCGTTTTTATTTAAATCTTACCCATGTTATTTAAAATTTTCCAGCTTTTAGAGTCTACAGGCATTACAGATAATCTGCTTTGTTTAATCAGAGATAAATGGCTTAATTGCTTATTTTTCTTAATTACTTCAAGCGTGATAGGTTTGTTCAGTTTACTCAAAAATTTAACAGTTACTGCCACAAATCGTCCTGATTGGTCTGTTTTATCTAAGTAATGTTCTTTAATTACCTCTACAATTCCAACAATTTCTTTACCAATATTTGAGTGATAAAAAAAACATTTATCACCTTTTTTCATAGCTTTTAAATTTTTAGCAGCCTGATAGTTTCTTACACCATCCCAAACTGCTCCTTTATTTCCAACTTTTTTTTGTTGATCGATTGACCAAACATCTGGTTCTGATTTAAGTAACCAGTATTGCATTAGAGTTGAACTCCTGCACCTTTAAGAAAAACTGCATCTTCATCTAACGGCCATCTAGGTTTAGGTGGATGAGCTAAATTGCTAAATTCTTTTAATTTAAATTTTTCTAATCCAACCATTGCAATCATAGCTGCATTATCTCCACAAAGTTCTATTGAAGGAAATATACTTTTATAATTGTTCTCTTTGCACAAATTTATAAGTGTAGATCTAATATTTTTATTTGCAGCTACCCCTCCTGCAATAACAAAATTTTTTTCTTTAGGATTATTTTGTTTTTCAAATTCATCAAATGCAATTTTAGTTTTTTTAAATAAAATTTCTTCAATAGTTTTTTGAAAAGATGCTGCAAGATCAAATTTTTCTTGCTCATTTTTAATTGTTTTGGATATTTTTAAGATTGCTGTCTTAAGTCCAGCAAAGGAAAGATTACACCCACCTTTGTTAAAGATTGGCTTTGGTAATTTGAATTTTTCAGGATTACCTTTTTTTGCTAAAATCTCAATCTGGGGACCACCTGGAAATTCAATTCCTAAAAGTTTTGCAGTTTTATCAAATGCTTCACCTAATGCATCATCAATAGTTGTTCCTAACCTTTTATATTTTCCTAGACTTTGAACATTTAAATATTGAGAATGTCCTCCTGAAATTAATAGAAGTAGATATGGATAATTAAGTTTTGAGTTCAATCTTGGACTTAAAGCATGACCTTCTAAATGATTAACAGCAATAAAAGGTTTATTGAGTGTTGAAGCAAAAGCTTTCCCAAAACTTAATCCTACTGACAAACATACAATCAACCCGGGTCCTGCAGTAGAAGCTACAGCATCTATTTCTGAAATATTTCTTCCACTCTCATCTATTGCTTTTTTGACGATCCTATCTATTTTTTCAATATGTGAGCGAGCAGCTAATTCAGGAACGACCCCACCAAATTCTTTATGAACATCTACTTGGCTGGAAATAATGTTAGATAAAACTATTGGCATTCCTTCTGTATTTTCAGTAATTAATGAAGCAGCAGTTTCATCACAGCTGGATTCTATTCCTAAAATTAAGGGTTTTTTGCTCATTCAAATAGTTTTTAATAATTGTACAATCCCAATACAAGTAAGAAATAAATTTTTTTATGAATAAAAGAATAATAATTGGATCAAGAGGTAGTAAGTTAGCATTGATTTATGCGCAAAAAGTTAAAGATAAAATAATTGAAAATACTAACTTTGGTGATGGGGACGTTATTGTAAAATCAATAATAACTAAGGGCGACCAAATTCAGGACAGTAGACTATCAGAAATTGGTGGGAAAGGTTTATTTTCAAATAATATAGAAAAGGAGCTGAAGGACAAAAATATTGATATAGCTGTTCATGCACTTAAAGATTTGCCAGCCATTGAAACTAAGGGACTTAGATTAGATACATTTTTAGAAAGAAGCGATCCTAGAGAAATTTTAATAACTATCGGTAAAAAAAAACTTAAAGAATTAGACTTGAAATCAATTGTTGGAACTTCATCTTACAGAAGAGAATTTCAAATAAAAAAAATTAGACCAGATATCCAGTGTAAACTTATAAGAGGAAATGTAGATACCAGAATTCAAAAATTAAAAGAAGGTTTTTATGATGCAATAATATTATCATACGCTGGAATAAAAAATTTAAACTTTGAAAATGAAATTTCTGAAATTTTTTCAGTTAATGAAATTATTCCTAGTGTTGGACAAGGAATTATAGCATTACAAAGTAGAGAGAATGATAGTAAAATAATATCTATTTTAAAAAAAATTAATCATAATGAAACTTACAAAAGGGCACATGCCGAGAGAAATATTTTAAAGATTTTAGAAGGAGATTGTGAAACTGCCATAGGCGCTCATTCTAGAATAGATGGAGATAAAATTACTTTGGAAGCAGAACTTTTTTCTTTAGATGGATCATCTAGATTTTATGAAAAAAAAACTGGTCATATTGATGATTATAAAAAGCTTGGAACAGAAATTGGTATAGCTTTAAAAGAAAAATCTAAAAACTCGTATAAAAAATAATATGCATATTTTACTTACTAGACCATTGGAGGATTGTTCAGAAATGATCTTAAAGTTTCAATCTTTAGGCCATCAGGTTTCTCACTTACCTTTATTAAATATTAGTCAATTAAATTATGAAGAGATAAATTTTTTAGATTATAAAGGAATCATTTTTACTAGTGCTAATGCTGTCAAATTTTTAGATTTGAAAAAGGTTGAAAAAAATATTTTATGCTTTTGTGTAGGTAGTGCTACAGAAAAAAAAGCAAGAAATCTTGGTTTCCAAAATACTATAGTAGCAGGTGGAAATGTTGAAAATTTGAAAGAATTAATTTTACAAAACTTTGACAAAAAATATGGAAAATTACTTTACGTAAGTGGAGAAATAGTATCAGTTGATCTAGCTCAACAACTAGAAAAAGAAGGTTATAATGTTAAAAGACTTATCAATTATAAAGTAAGTCATATTGAAAAATTTGAGGAAAAATTTATTAATGAATTAAAGTTAAAAATGCCTGATATAGTTTATATTTATTCCCAAAATAGTGCTTCTAGTTTTTTAAATTTTATAAAAGTTTATCAATTAGAAAGTCTTTGGATGAACACCAATTTAATGTGTATTGGTGAAAAAACCTCAGCAATACTTAATGAAATCAAGTGGAAAAAAATTTTTCTTTTTAATTCTGGTGAAGAAGAGTTTTTGTTATATAAAATTTAATTATGGAAATAATAAATAATTTTTCTGATATTTTTTTATCAGTATGGAACAAGGGAATTTTAGGTGTTGATATTTTTCAAATATTAATTGGAATTGGAATTTTTTTAATTTTCCTTATTTTTAGAGGACTTATCAGTAAACTCATAATTAAAAAATTAGAAATTATTTCAAAAAGAACTACTAACAAATTAGATGATACATTTGTTTCAGCGTTAGTTGGGCCAGCAAGATTTTTACCAATAGTTTTAGGTTTTTTTATTGCAAGTTATTATATGACTTTTTCTATAGAAGGTAGAGAAGCAGTAGATACTATTAACAGAACTTTGATTACTATTTTAATTTTTTGGGTAATCCATCAGATCATTGAGCCAGTTTCATATATTTTGAGTGGTCTTGATAAACTTTTAACAAGAGAACTTATTGGTTGGATCATTAAATCTTTAAAAATATTAATATTTATTTTAGGACTTGCGGCTGTTTTAGAATTGTGGGGAATAAAGATAGGACCAATTATAGCTGGTTTAGGTTTGTTTGGGGTGGCTGTTGCTTTAGGGGCACAAGATTTATTTAAAAATTTGATTTCAGGTATTTTAGTTCTTGTCGAAAAAAGATTTAAAATAGGTGATTGGATATTAGTTGATGGAATAATAGAGGGCATAGTAGAAAAAATTGGTTTTAGATCAACAACTATAAGGAAATTTGATAAATCTCTAGCAATAATTCCTAATTTTCAATTTGCTGAAAATGCGGTTGTGAATGTCAGTGAAACTTCAAATTGGTTGATAAGTTGGATCATAACACTTCAATATGACACGACTGTTGAACAATTAAAAACTATACGAGATCAAATTGAAGAACACATTAAAAAAAGTGAGGATTTTAACACCAGTATAGGAATTGCTGTTAGAGTTGATAAATTTTCAGATAGCTCAATTGATATGTATGTTCGTTGTTTTACCAATTCAAATAGTTGGAATGAGTGGCTTTCAGTAAAAGAAAAATTAGCAATAGCAATTAAACAAATCGTAGAAAATAACAAAGCTTCGTTCGCATTTCCAAGTTCTTCAATTTATATTGAAAAAAAATGATAGCTATCTTTTACTTAGCTTTACAGATACTTAAACTTTACTCTTATGTTGTTATAGCTAATGTGATTATAAGTTGGTTGATAGCATTTAATATTTTAAATACTCAAAATAGGTTTGTTTATTCTGTATTAGAATTAACTCATCGACTTACGGATCCATTATTGAATAAAATCAGACGTTTTTTACCAAATTTAGGGTCCCTAGACATATCACCAATAATTTTACTTCTATTGATTTGGTTTATAGAAATGTGTATGAAACTCTACATTGCACCAATGATATTCTAAATTTATGATTTTAATTGATGGGAAAAAAGTAGCGGCTGAATTGAGAGAAGAACTTAAAAAAGAAGTTGCTGAATTAAAAACAAAACATAACAAAGTACCAGGATTAACAGTAATTTTAATTGGGGATATGACTCCAAGCCAGATCTATGTTCGAAATAAAGAAAAATCTGCTAATGAAGTAGGTTTAAAATCTGAGGTAATTAAATATCCTGATACAGTTGAAGAAAAAACTGTTTTAGAAAAAATTAAAGAATTAAATCAAGATGAAACTGTTTCTGGAATTTTAGTACAATTGCCATTACCAAAGCACATTGATAAGCAAAAAGTTATTGAAACTATCGATCCTTTAAAGGATGTTGATGGCTTTCATCCGATGAATGTAGGAAATCTTTCTTCAGGTTATGAAAGTTCAGTACCATGTACACCATTAGGATGTTATTTATTGATAAAAAAAATTGAACCTAACTTAAGTGGAAAAAAAGCAGTAGTAGTTGGAAGATCAAATTTAAATGGTAAGCCAATGACACAGCTTCTCTTAAAAGAAAATTGTACTGTAACAATTACCCATTCAAGAACTAAGGATTTAAAAGCTGAGTGTTTAGAAGCAGATATTATCGTTGCCGCAGTCGGTATACCAGAACTTGTAAAAGGTGATTGGGTAAAAAAGGATACAATTGTAATTGATGTTGGCATCAATAAAACTGACAAAGGTATTGTTGGGGATGTAGCATTTGATGAAGTATCTAAAAATGCAAAAGCTTTAACACCAGTTCCTGGTGGTGTGGGGCCCATGACAATTGCATGTTTACTTAAAAATACAATTGACTGTTTCAAAAGATCGCAAATTTAATATTTAAATCAATAAACAATCTTTGATAAGTTTGAGATATGAAAAAACCAAAATATCCATATAGAATAGCAATCCTCATGGCTATACTTACTATTCCTCCAATTGGTGCCACTCAATTAGGTTGGTATCTTTATGATCAACAAACCGGGTTCGATTATGGTATGATTGTAGGTACATTTTCAGTAATATTTGCTGCTTGGCTGATGTATGAAAAAAATTGGAGAGAGGAAGATGAGGATTAATTAATGGAAAAGATTATTTTTTTTAGTTTGGTAATTCCAATTCTTGGATTTGTTTTATATTTAGGAGCCACAGCTATTATGAAGGGTTTTAGTGCTAAAAGTGCTAACAAAGTTAACGATAGTACCGAGGATGAAAAAATTGATGAATTATTAAATGATGGAAATAAACTTAGTGATGAAATCGAAAAACTAAATCAACTTTTGAAAGATGGTGTTTTGAATAAAGATGAATTCGAAAAAGCAAAAAAAAAATTGTTAGATGATTAATTATAATTGAGTAATTTTTTTAAAGATCCAAACTCACCTATTTTATAAATAATAGCTTCTTCTTTTTTAAATCCATATTTTTCTGCATTATTTTTAAATCTAATTGGTGGTTCCATTATAGGCTCTAAAGATAAAACGAAAGTTCCCCAGTGCATCCCAATTACTTTCTTACTTTTTAAATTTTGTGCAATTTCTAAAGCTTCCTCAGGATTAGTATGATAAACAGATTTATCTTTGTAAGGCATTATAGGATAAAAATTGTAAGCACCTATATTAATAAATGTCAGATCAATTGGGCCATATTTATTTCCTATATCTTTATAAATATCTCCAATTCCAGTATCGCATGCAAATAAAATTTTTTTTCCATCATATTCTATTAAAAAGTTTCCCCACAAAGTTTTATTTGTGTCTGTTAAACTTCTTTTTGACCAATGAACAGCAGGAAGAAATGTGATTTTTAAATTATCATTAATCTTAATTTCTTCATACCAATCCATTTCATTAACATCTTTATATTTTTTAAAATATTTACCTAGTTTTAAAGGAAGTAAAACTTTTGTGTTTTTATAAGGAAATTTTCTAATAGTGGAAGTATCTAGATGATCATAATGATTATGCGTAAGTAAAAATAAATCTATTTTTGGAATTTCATTAAGTTTTAAAGCTGGCTCAGTAAATCTATCTGGTCCAAAGATTAATGGACCTGCATTTTTTGAGAATACTGGATCAGTTATTATTGTTGTTTCACCTAGCTTTATTAAAAAAGTAGCATGACCTATCCAGGCGATATAATCATCTTGTTGATATTTTTTAAGATCTAATAAAACTTTTTCTTTTTCTACAACGTGATCCTTTGGCACTGTCATATCGAGCTTCTTTTTTTCTTTATTAAATATTTTGTAGGACCATTTAACATTGGGGTCTCTTTTTGGTGAACCTTCAGGGTTTCTAAAAGTTCCGTCTGGTAAATGATGAAAAGGTTTTTCCATAGCAATACTTAAATGATAAAAAAAAAAAATTCCAACTAAAACTAATGAAATATGAATTAACTTTTTTCCATCAACCACAAACTATCTCCTGCTAAAAAATAAATTTTTCCATTATTTGGGTGAACCTGTATATCTCTTATCCGTCCGATTTTATTTTTAAAAATAATATCTTCTTCAACATTATTTAAATCACTGAATATCAATTTTCTTAAGGACTGATCTTTAAGTGATGTAATTAAAGCATGTCCATTCCACTCATTAAATTCATCACCTTTGTAGA
>CETH01166812.1_pt1 | contig 10037 bp, 7 predicted proteins | sample 361461 | NCBI WGS metagenome assembly CETH01 (sample SAMEA2622695, study PRJEB7988) | marine metagenome | isolation source: saline water (ENVO:00002010), including
TATTGATAAAGATCTAAAAAAATGCATTGAAGATGTTCTATTTAATAGAGAGAAAAATGCCACCGAAAACCTCATTCAATTAGCTGAACAATATAAAAGTACTAAAAATGAAGTTGATGAAAAAGAAGTAAAATGGAGAAACGAAAATGTATCTGAAAGGCTGAAATACGCTTTAGTAAAGGGCATAAGTGAATTTATTGTTAAAGACACAGAAGAAGCCAGGCTCAAACTCGAGAGTCCTATAAAAGTTATTGAGGGACCATTAATGGATGGCATGAATCATGTTGGTGATTTGTTTGGTTCAGGGCAAATGTTCCTTCCTCAGGTTGTTAAGTCAGCAAGAGTAATGAAAGAAGCAGTTTCCTATTTAGAGCCTTTTATGGATAAAGAAAGAGAAACCACAAAAACACAAGCTGGGAAAATTCTTCTTGCCACAGTTAAGGGTGATGTTCACGACATAGGAAAAAATATTGTAGGAGTAATTTTGCAGTGCAATAACTATGAAGTAATTGATCTTGGAGTTATGGTTCAATGTGAAGAGATCCTAAAAAAAGCTAAGGAACATAAAGTAGATATGATTGGCCTATCGGGATTAATAACGCCTAGTCTTGAAGAAATGTCTTTTGTGGCCAAGGAAATGAAAAAAAAGAATTTTAAAATACCACTTCTCATTGGTGGCGCAACAACAAGCAAAGTTCATACTGCAGTCAAAATTTCTGGAAATTATGTCAAAGGTCAGACATTTTATGTATCAAATGCAAGTAAAGCTGTTGGTGTAGTTAGTAATCTACTATCTAAAGAAAAAAATGAAAAATTTAAAAATAAAACACACTCTGAATATTTAAAAATAAGAGAAAAACATAAAATCGGTAAAAATAAATCAAGAAGATTAAGTATATCTGATGCCAGAAACAATAAATTTAAAAACAATTATGATAAATATACTCCAAAAAAACCTTTATTTTTAGGAAATAAAGTTTTTACAAATTATAATTTAGAAGAGTTAAGAGAATATATAGATTGGACACCATTTTTTCGTTCGTGGGACTTACATGGACATTATCCAAACATATTAAAAGATAAAACTATTGGCTCATCAGCTAAACAACTATTTAAAGATGCCAATAATTTGTTAGATAAAATAATAGAAAATAATCTTTTAAATGCTAAAGGGGTAATTGGGTTTTGGCCTGCAAATAGTGATGGTGATGATATTATATTATTCGATAATGATACCAGAAGTTCAGAACTAGCTATATTCCATACATTAAGACAACAATCGTTGCACTCCACAGATAGACCAAATTATGCTTTATCAGATTTTATTGCGCCATTGTCAGAAAAAGAAAAAATAAATGATTATATTGGGGGTTTTGCCCTTACTTGCGGCCATGGAGAAAGTGAATTATCTAAAAAATTCATACAAGATGGAGATGATTATAATTCAATTATGAGTAAGGCTTTAGCTGATAGATTAGCAGAAGCCTTTGCTGAAAGAATGCATGAGCGAGTTCGAAAAGAATTTTGGGGGTATGCTCCAAATGAAAAATTAAAGAATGATGATTTGATCAAAGAAAATTACATTGGAATTAGGCCAGCCCATGGTTATCCAGCTCAACCAGACCATACTGAAAAAAGTAAATTATTTCAAATACTAGAGGCAGAAAATAATATTGATGTTTCTTTGACGGAGAATTACTCAATGACGCCAGCATCTTCAATATCAGGACTATATTTCAGTAATCCAGAAAGTACTTATTTCGGAATTGGTAAAATTGATAAAGATCAAGTTAAAGATTATGCTAAAAGAAAATCTATGAATTTACCAGAATGTGAGAAATGGTTAAGAACTATACTTGTATATAAATAATTAAGGTAGAGCAACGAAAGCTCCGCCATTTTCCTCTGTTAAAGGCTTCATCAAACTTGAAAATTTTTGAGCAGCGCTAGCAATTTGCTGAGGATGAGTAGAAATAAAACCAATTGCATGAATTCTTGCTTTTCTCTTTCCAGAAATATCTGTGTTTAAAGCCTTTATTTCTTCAATGGCTTCTTGGATCCTTCCTCTAGTATAGCCATAATCTGAAAAATCATCACCAAAGACATATATACTTGTCTTTTGACCTCTTTGTATTTTTTTTAAAGAATTTTTAATTCCTTCTATTGGATTACTTGTTGATTGAGCATTCCATAACTTGAGTTGTTCAATTGTACCTTTACGGTATGTAGCAGTATCTCTTACATAATTATCTGTAGCCCCGAGAGGATAGCCTAAATCGTTTACTACCCTAAATCCCTTTACCTCAGGATGGATTTTTATAATTTCTTCAACTTGTCGTAAAACTCTTGCCCAAATGTATTGCATACTTCCAGAAGTATCTATTACAAAAGTAATATATTCACTATCTACAGGTATACCTGCAACCTCTTTATCTTTTTTATTTACTTGTTGCGTGTTTTCTAAAGCTGTTTGTAAATTACTTTTGGAAGCCAATAGTCTTTTATTTATTGTTGATAAAATTACTTTTTCTTTATTCTGAACTGAAAGTAATTCATTATTTAATTTAATCTTATCCTCAAGAAACTTTTTTTCATTTTTCAATAAAAATAAACTATTCTCAATTTTTTTTATTTCTTCCTCTAATGTCTGAACATTATCTCTCTGTAAAGAGAAGTTCGATATAATTTTATCTAAGTCTGAAAAACCCTGATCTGAAACATTAGTTTTTGATAGTAGAAGCATTAAAACAATAGCGCCAAATCCACAAGAAATGATATCTAGAAAAGAAATATTAAAAATTTCATAATTTCTTTTTTGTTTTTTCATTATGGCCAATCCTTTGAAGGCGACAAAATAACACCTCCTGAAGGCATACTTAAATTCCAAAAATTATAAAAAGCAGTATTATCACCTTCCATAGGCAATAATATGCTATTAAAAGTTGTATTTGGTGAATTTTTAAGAAAATCTTTTTTAGCTCTATTAAAATATATTTCTCTACAATAAGTCGAAACTGTATTTTTTCTTTTACATCTTTCATTATTATATGAGTTTTTTGAAATAGTTGGTAATCCATCTGTAATCAAATAAATATCTGTAGCTGGAGGATTCAATTGATTGATTTCTTTAAATAGATTTCCAATGTTGGTTCCGTTTTTTGGAACAAGCTCATTAATTGAAGAAATTAAATTAGATACAACTTCTATATCACTTGATAAATGCCATTTTTTTTTTGGCGTAATATAGCTAACTTTATCGTTATATATTAAAAATTGAAAGCTACTATCTTGTGGAAGTCTTGCAAGAAACCATGAAGAGGCTCTGATAGCTCTTTGCCATTTTTTACCATTTATTTTCTCATTATCCGAACCTATTTTTGCTCTAATAATATCTATTAACTTTTCTTCAGTCATAGATGCAGATGCATCCAGAGCTATTATTATTCTTTTTCCTTTTACAGGCATTCCAGTTAGATAATTACGATAACTTTGTCCTTTAAGCTCAATAATATTATCAGTACTTTGTTCTTTTTTATTTTTAATTTCGATTTCTAAATCAGAATTATAGGATTTTGTGGTATTATTTTGTTTTTTTAATTTAGCGGTTTCTTCGATAATTTTTTCTATTTCAGTTTTAAGTTTATTAATTTCTGACAAATTATTAATTAAATTTTCTCCTAAAACTTTTTTTTCATTATTTAGGCCTTCGCTAACTTGGTTTAACGCAATCGTGTCTTTTAAAATATTATTTTCTACATCAGAATCTTTCAAATCAACATTATGCTTAATTAATAAAAAGATTAATACTACAGCTCCAAGTCCACATGACATGATGTCTAAAAAAGACAAGTTAAGTGGAGAGAAATTTCTTCGGCTTTCTTTATTTCTTCTGAGCATTTATTGTCTTAAGATTTTACTTATAAAGAAAGTATTACAATAGTCTTGAGAATCTAAAACTAATTTATCATTCATCCTTTGTATTTGATGAAGTAAAAACATTAACAAAATACTTATTAATAATGCCACAAATGTTGAATTAAAAGCTACACCAAGGCTATTTGTCATACCAGAAATATCTCCTTGAAGAGCAACATCTGCTTTTGATAGAGCTTGACCAATACCTCTTACGGTACCTATGAAGCCAATAGATGGTATAGCCCAAATTATATACCTTATCATAGATAAATCTGCTTCAAGTCGCATTCCGACATTATCTGAAGCAGTTATTAGGGCTTCAGATGCATCCTGAACATTTGAAGTGGTAATATATCTTTGTAATGAGGAGGTTAATGTTTGAATGATAACCGAGTCACCTAATCCAAATTTATATCGATTTAAATTATTTAATGCTTCTTTTGCTTCTGATTTTGATATTTTTCCAGAATCATTAAAACCTAAAATATCAATATCAATTATATAATTCTGTCTAATGATAGCATATATTTTACTGCCAATCATAAATATTGCCCAAAGCATCAAAATTATGCACATTTCTTGTTCAAAATCTTTAAGAATTATTGACAAAGCTCTTGGCGCAACTTCATCATTCTGTTCTGCAAGAGCCATTAACGCAAAAGCATTTGGTCGAATAGAAAATAAGTAAATACAATGAACAAAAATTATTGAAAAAATTAAAGATCCTATATTGTATAGAAATTCCAAATTCAAAGACCTAATTTTATTTTCATTAATCTTTATTATTTCTTTTTCATCCATTTTAATCTCCTTATCAAATATCAGAAGGTAAGTTTATATTGTTATCCCTAGAAATTTCCTCAGAGGGCTTAAAATTTTCTGTCTGGTTATCATTTTCTTTATTTATTTCCTTTGTATCTTGATTTTCCTGCGATTTTGACTCAGTTTTTGAAAATAATACAAAAAATAAAAACATAATTATTAAAAAAACCCTCATTATTTTATTCTCCCAACCATCTTGCTAACCTAAAGCCAACATCATCCCTGCCCTTTTCTCCCTTTTCCCGATAAGTGAGGCGTAATTCAGAAATACTAGAACTACGCCAACTAGATCCTCTAATAACATGTGAGGTACCTTTCTCAGGGCCAATTCTATCAATGTCCAAATCAATTTTAACTAAACTTACAAAACTGTAATAATCATGAGTCCATTCTTTAGCATTTCCAGTAATATCATTAATACCTGATCTATTTTTTTTAAAACTCCCGACAGGCGACAAGCCATTAAAACTATCCTGATAATTTTCAATATAATTTAAATTTTTTGATTTGACCTCTTTACCGGCAAGATTTCCTACACCTTTTCTTGGAGGTAAATCATTTCCCCAACTAAACCTCGTAATTCTTTTTTTATTAAAATATCTTGCAACCCAAACCCACTCAGCTTCAGTTATTAATCTATATCCATTTGCTTTTTTATTAATACCTTTATAATTACCATTAACAAAATTATATGCTTCATCTAAATCTTCTTTCTGGCTTAACCAGTTACAAAAGGCAGCAGCTTCAAACCAGCTAACTTTTGTTTTTGGAAGATTATTACCTTTTACTTTATTCTTATTGAATTCAGAATATTGTTCTTCAGTTATTAAATCTTTAGATACATAGAAAGGCTTAGTAATAACAACTTCCCGAATAGTTTCATTGGCTCTATTTCCAATATCATTTCTAGAGGAGCCAAGAGTAAATTTATTTGTAGGCCCAAAAATAATCATTTTAGCACCTATTGAATTCTCATAAATTTTTGGTGATTCTTCAAATCTAGCTTGTATTTCAGTTTTTAAATTTATATTTACATCTTTCTCAAATTTTTCATCAGAAGTTATTATTGCTGAATAAGATCTATAACCATCTTTAGATAATTTAATTTTCTTTGGGATTGATCGTATTTTAATTGATTTAGGAGTATTTCCATATGATACTCCATCAATAAAAATTTGCGACGAAGGTTCAGAATAAAAATTTACCTTACCAACAATTTCTTCCAAATTATATTCAAGTACGTGATCTTTATTACTATCTAATGTGAAATTACTATTTATCGATCTAAAGCCTTCTTTATTTATATTTATATTGTGAATTCCAACTGGGAAAGAAGCGTTTTTAATTTCTTCAGTTTGTAATTTATTGTTAATAAAAATTTTTGCGTCACTAGGTTCAACATTGACAGTCAAATTTCCAGGTAAAAGCTCAAGTTTGAAATTAATTTTTTTTGAATAATTATCCGCATTCAGAGAAATTTTTTCTTCTTTTGAGGTATAGCCCTCTTTAGATATTTTAAAATTAAGCTCACCAGAATCTTGGGGAATTTCTATTGGAGTTTTACCAATGTTTACTCCATTAATTCTAATGGCTGCTTCAGGAGGCTCACTTACAATATTAAGCTTAATTTTTTGTTTTTTTAATTCAACTTTTAATGTTCTTTCTTGACCTTTTTCAAAATTAATATTTTCAAAATATGGTAAAAAATAAGGATGTTTAATTTGTAAGTCATAATTACCTACCAAACCCTCTTCAATTATAATCTTTGAATTTTTGAGTCTTTTCTTATTAAGAAAAATATCAGTATTTGGAAGATGTGGATAAACCTCAAGTTTTAGAGAACCTGGAAGTTCTTTCATTACAATTTCAATAGTTTCCGGACTAAGACTTATATCAAAATTTCCTTGATAAATTGCATAGCCAGGTGAAGAAATCATTAAACCAACTTTATTAGTTAATGCGTAAACCTTTTTTCCAAAATTAAAAGCAAACCCTTCATAAACATTAATATTAATATCTTCATTAGCTTCATTAGGGTAAATTTTTAAATCCACGCCCCGCGACAATATAAAAAAAGAAATTAAAAAAAGGAAAACCACAAAAAGTCCAGAGGAAAAAATAAATAATCTTTTCTGGGCTTTCTTTCTAGCCTTAATAATACTTTTCTCAAATTCGCTCATTACAACTTATATAAATATCTTTATTTTCAATGGGATTGATTTCTACTTCAATTCTTTTTTCAACATATCCTTTTTTTCTTGCTCTTATTTCATATTTACCTGGTTTTAAATTAAAAATCTTATCATCAAAAGGCTCAAATTTTCCTAAGCCAGTAATTATTAATATTGAGGAATTATCTGAAATAAATCTAACTGGCCTTGGTTTATCTGCATAAAAAATAATATCCTTAAGTTTATTCCTAAGTAAAAAAAATTCTGGAGCTCTGTCTTTATTAATTAAGTTACTTGAATCTATTAACAAATCTTCAGCATCTTCCTTTATTGCTGAAGTAGTTAATCTTGATGGATTACTAATATAAAGCTTCATTTTTTTTTCAAAATCATTAATTAAATTTGTTCTTTTAAATCCTTGTTGCGCATCTCTAATACTAGAATCTTCATCTAATATTTTCTTATAGGATGATATCGCAAAACTCCATTTCTCTTGATTTTCAAAAAAAGAAGCCTCTTCAAGTAAATTTTTAATTCTTATTTGTTTATCTAAAAGCAATAGCTCGGATAGACCTTTTTTAGCTTGAGGAGAGTCTGGTTTTAAATCTAAAGCTTTACTGAAAGATTTAACTCCAACCTCAATATTGCTTTGTTCTATTGCTTTTTGTCCCTTATTTATTGCTAAACTAAATTCTCTATCCAGTATTAATTTTTTTATATTTTCTAGAGATTTCTGTGCGATTGGATTTTTTTTATCTAAATTGTGTGCTGATGATATTACATCTAACGCTTGATCTAATTTTTTAATAGAAATCAACTCATCAGCCACATTTAGTTGATTTATTATAGTGTCATAAACAATTGCTCTACTTAAACCCTCTATGACTCTAGCATCAGTATTGTCTATCAACTCTGCATTTTTAAAATTTTCTATGGAAAGATCTGCTTTTCCCTCGATCAGATATTTTTGCCCAAGGTTTAATCCTTTATCAAATATTGAGTCTCCTTCTTTGAGAAGATTATTTAAAATATTTAATGATAGATTTAATTCTTCAACTGATTTTGAATTTTTTTTAGCTTGAAAACTTCTATATCCGATTTCATAGGTTTCCCTTGCTCGCGCAAAGGAGCTTTCGCCCCATTGACTCACATTCTTCTTCTCTAAATTAGAAATTTTTATTTGGATTTCATTAATCATATCCATTGCATTTTCACGATCAAGACAAAATCTTTCATTTTTATCTTTCCCTATACAATCATAAGTCTTTGTTATTGGTGTAACTTCTCTTATTTCATTGTTAGTGACACTTTGAAAATTAGAGCTAAAAATAAATACTAATACTATGATTAATAATATAATTGTTAACAAAGAAATAATAAGAATTCTTCTTTGAGCTTTATTTTTTTGTTCTAATTGTAATAATATTTCTTCGTCTTTAGAGTTCAATTATTTACCTATTTTTTAGTTGTTTTCTTTTTCATATATTTTCTTAAGGTGATCTTTATAAGCAATAAACTGGTCTCCAACTGAACCTCTAGCCTCAAAAACGGCATCTTCGAATTCTATATTTTGATCTACTAATACATAACTTACATCCATCTCTAATTCCTTAATTGCAGCTTTATGCGTCTCAGCTTCTTTTCCAAATTTAGCTGCTCGAGTAAATAAGGCTGTTGCAGCTACTCCACCAGCAACAGCAGCATCAGCGTTATCTGCCCCCGCAGCAATGGCAAGACCTAACAACAAAATGCCACCAATTGCATTTCCTGTTTGTTTAGCTTGAGCCGCTAATCTTGTTTCTTCTGCAATTCCACTTTGTTCTTGCCACAATTGATATTGTTCTAGGAATTTTTTTTTGTTAGCGTGCTCACTAATATATTTTTGTGATTCATCAATAAACATTTGCTCAGCTGACCTAATTGATTGAGTGCGCAAGAACATTGGGTCTAGCGAGTCTGGATAATATTCAAGTGTATGTATATATCTTCCACCTTTTCTTTTTGTAGAAGTATAATCCTGGAATCTTTCTGGTGATAATGTCTGTGCGAATCTAATTTCTTTAGTCTTTTGAATTAAATTAAGATCTTTTTCATTGGTTCTAACAGCTAACTCAAGGTCTTTTGCTACTTCACTAAAAATCCTATTAAATTGCGTTTTTCCCTCAAGTCTTGGGTTACTTTTGTAATTAGCCCTACAATTATTATCACATCTAATTGTGTATATTCCATTTTTATTACGAAACTTACTAACTTTATTTTTTCCTTTGGATTTAGGTATTAAAATTTTATTTCTTGAATCTTGAAATTCAACTTTTAACTCTAATATGTGGCCATTTGATTTTATAATTTCGGCGTTAACATAAACATCTGCTGCAGCTCGATTGCTTGGCATAACTCTAGGATTAACAAAAACTCCCCTTTCTTCAATTTTATCTTTTAATAAATTTGCAAAAAATATTGATTCCGCTCTTCGAAGATCACTAAAAGTCTCTTTTTCTTCTTCTGATAGCTTTTCAATACCTCCATTAAATACTGGAATTAAAATTTCTAATGGGATTGACGGTGTATATTTCTTAGAGCTTTGAGAAGAGTTTGATCCATAGCCAGATCCTGCGCTTATAGAGGAAACTGATGAAGTAGAAGAACAACTAGTTAAGAAAAAAAGAATGAATAGAATATTTAACAACTTTATTTTTGATAACTTCATCAACATATTATTGTGCCTTTTTATTAAGTATCATTAGTATGCTATTCTAAAGCATTATTTTTTCAATGTTTTTTCTTTGTTTTTTATGTATCATTTAATAAAACTATACTTAAACCAATATGAAAAAATTTGTATTTTATTTACTAATTTGCTTCTTAATTTATTTTAATCAGCAAAGCGCTATGGCGGAAGAGGAAAATGATTCCGAAATAGAAACTTCTGAATATAATGATAAAACTGATTATTGCTTAGATCCATATGTTGATTACGAGAATAAAGATAAACTCAAAACAAATGAAGAGATCATAAAAGAAATGGATTTAGCTTTACAGGATTCACTTAATCAGTTTGAAGATTGTATAGAAATTAATTATCAAGGTGCTGGAGGCGGTTCTGGAGGTGCTGGAGGCGGTTCTGGAGGT
>CETH01443596.1_pt1 | contig 10037 bp, 12 predicted proteins | sample 361461 | NCBI WGS metagenome assembly CETH01 (sample SAMEA2622695, study PRJEB7988) | marine metagenome | isolation source: saline water (ENVO:00002010), including
TTTATACAATTTAATTAACTCATTTATTGTTTATTTTAAAGCAGAGAATGTATATATAGCTAGAAAAAGGCTTGTGAAAATATATTTTTATTTACTTTGAAATTATCAAATAAAATTAATTATTATTATTTAATTTATTCTTTATATAAAAGTTAATTTCTATAATCCTATGAAAGGAAGAACTCCTTGCTGACTAATTGCTATACTAAAGAAACCTATAAAAATTATTATAAGAAGTATTTTTGCTACATTATTACGAAATTTTTCTATAGGTGATGATGAGATGGACATCGTAAAAAAAAAAGAAATTAGGTTATTCAGTATAAAATAACCTACAGATCTTATTAAATTAAATTAATACAAGAATTGTTATATTTTATTGTTACTCACTTGGTTGTTCTATGTTGCTTTTTCTCGTGATTTTAGAAACATTAGCTTTTCTACTGAAAATATTTTAATGCTTAAGATACTGACTATAAAAATTAATTAGCTTCTGCAAAACAAATCTAATCAACATAAAGTCATCGAATAATTTCTTTGTTATTCTGTCTTAGTTATGAATTTAGATCAATTAAGAGAAAGATAATCTGCTTGTGATAGTGGGGGATTTCTATAAAGCCCTGAGAATTGTTAGCATATTTAGACAAAATGTCTTTTTTATGGGAGAATATCTTAAGATTTTCTTTATAATTTTGCCTAAGGCTTACTGGATCAAACAGGCAAGCATCCCGAATACTGATCAATTCCTAGAGTATGTTCATACAGTCATACCTTGGCTTTTGTCTGTTGGTGGAACAATAATAGCTAAAGATATAAAACAGAATTCTGATTTAAGTCAATGGGACGGAGGGCAACTCGGAGTTATAGTTGAATTTGAATCAAAAAAGGCAGCTCAAGAAGCTTACGATTCAGATATTTTTCAAGAATATTTAGAAATGAGAGATTTTTCTTCAGATCTATGTGTTTCTATAATTGGATAGGTTTTGATTAATTATCTTATAGCTGAGTACTCAAATTTTCTATATAAAACTTAAGGTTTGGTAAAATTAAAAAAAAAAGAATTATGCAATTAAATAATTTTTTTAAAACAATTTTAAGTTTTTTTCTATCATTAGCAATGTTCTTTTTAATTGAAGCTAGTGCTTCCGCTGTATTGCAAGATGGTGATGAAGTTCCAAATTACGTTAGAGCTGATATAACAGGGTTTAATTTTCATGGAGAAGATTTATCTAAGTCTTCAATAGCAGGAGCCTTAGCACGAGATGCAGATTTTAGTGATGTAGATTTACATGGAACAGTTTTAACTTTATCGGATTTAAAAGGTTCAAATCTCAATGGCATTGACCTTACAGATACGCTTTCGGATAGAGTTAATTTTCAAAATACTGACTTAAGAAATTCAATATTAATTAATATGATTGCTTCTGGTAGTAGCTTCGCAGGGGCTGATATAGAAGGAGCAGATTTCTCTTTTGCTGTGCTTGATAGCGATGATCAGCGAAACTTATGTAAAATAGCATCTGGTATTAATCCCACGACTGGCGTTTCTACTAGTGAAAGTCTTGAATGCAAATAAAATAGCTGTGTATTTTTATAATATTAGCAATTAATTACCTAGTTGTTTTTACTCCTTCATTATTTACTGTATAAATTGTTCCATCCTCATCTAGATAAATCATCTGATTGTTTAATTTTGATTTTTTAAATTTTGATAGCCTTGATCTATGAATATTTATAAGATCTAATGATTGAACTTCAGGGAGATTATTAATTGCTATATTTAGATCTGGATTCAAGATAAGTTTATTCTTGTGAATTTCAAAATATTTATCAAGAAATCTTTTAGGATCTGAATTGATATTCTTAAATGCAATAATTCTCTTTGAGCTCTTTCTCTTTTTATTTAAGGAAAAATTATAGATTAATACTATAAAAAATATTATTAATATAGTAATAAGTTTAAACATTATTCACTTGACAATTATCTTAATATCAAATCCTGCTTTACTCTTCTTGGTAATAATCTCTTGTTTTAGGATTCCATATTCAAATATTTCAAATAAATTTTTTATAGATTCTATAAAAGTAATAATAACTATTAATATAGTTATTATATAGTTATCAACAAGTTTATTTTGGGTGCTTAATTTTTTCATAGCTCAAAATAATTTAAATAAAATCAGATAAGTTTATTTATTCAAGTTAAGGATCTGTCGTAAGGACCTAAGAACTTTGAACATTCGGATCCTAATTCGGCTCCTAAGTAAATAGAGTCCTCTATAGATAATTTTGACCCTAATCCTACTGTAACTCCTGCCGCGAAACTGTCTCCACATCCATATGAATCAATATCAGTTCCCTGAGAAATAATAGCTTTAAATCTTCCTCCAGGGGAATATTCACCACCCGATTTACCTTCTGTCTTGATTATGTATTTTGGAGATATTTGAAGTTCAGATTTTTCAAATCTCTCCCCAGGGTCAAGACCACTTCCAATTATTGCATCTAAGCAAATTTGTGATTCATTTATTGTTCTTATTCCTAATCTGGGAGTTGCACAAACAACTGATGCTTCTCTGCAAAGCCTTATCAGTTGAGAATCTGCAGCAGTTATAAAAATAGCATCGCATTCTTTAAGTTCATCCCATGGTAAATCATCTCTAATATTTGCCTCCAATCTTTTTCCTATGACAGTTATAGCTCTTTCTCCTTTTTTATCTACAAAACTGATTCCTTTTCTTGTTGGTGATTTTCTCCAGGCTACTTTAGTATCTATACCATACGAATTTAGTCTACTTAAACATTTTTCTCCACAAGCGTCTCTCCCAAGAGAAGTGAAAAATTTAATTTTATTATTAGATAATTTAGACATTTTTATCGCACTTACAGAGCCGCCACCTGCCACTTCTTCAAATGTAGAAATCGCATGACTGATTTCACCAGCTTTTGGGATTTGATCAACTAAGCAAAAATCAACCCATTCAACATGTCCAATTACTCCAAAAGTTAATGCGGAGGATTGATAGTTTTTCTTATAAAGCTCAATTTTCATTTTTAATAATTAGATGATTTAATAAAATTATTTTTAAGTAAATTTTAAATAAATTAAAATCCCTCTTTGAATTTTCTATTTTATTTAAAATCCCCTATTAATGTTATAAATGGCTTTTACTCTATATTATTTATACACATTAGATTTATCGATAATATCATTGGTATTTAGTTTAATTTCATCAAGATATTATGTTGTGAAGTAAAAAAGATTAGATATTGTTAGATTATGATATAGATATTATTTGAAATAAATGGAAAATGATCAGAACATAAAATATAGATTCGGATGGAATCTATATTCTGAGGCTTGGAATGGAAGGTTGGCAATGATTGGATTACTAATAGGCATCCTTACAGAATTTCTTTCAGGTCAAAGTATAATTTCTCAGTTAGGTTTAAGATGAGGATTAGATTATCTTTTTTAATATATAAATGATAAAATTTTTTCATAAGAAGTACCTCTTATCATACTTTTATATTTGTTGCTCTGTTATGGGAGCAATACTAACTGGGATATCTAATTTCAAATTTATAAAGGAATATGGACCAGGTTTTGATGTTTTTCAATTTATATCTTTGGCAAATATAAATCCAGCAGCAGAATCTCTATCTAGAGATTTGCTTATAGCGTTTATTGCCTTTTTTATTTGGATTGTTAATGAATCTAAAAAGTTAAATATCAAGAATATGTGGATAATATATCTTGGTACATTTTTAATTGCGTTTGCTTTTTCTGCCCCACTTTTTCTGTTTTTGCGTGAAAGGAGGTTGATTGAAATTAATGATTTAAATGAAGGTGAAAATTAAATACTATTTTTACTAGAATCTATTTTAAATAAAATTGGAGTAATAAGAATACATGATAATGCTGATAACAACCACAAGGTAGAAGCATTTCCTTGAAAATCTATTATAAATCCAGCAATAGCAGGAGTTATAAAGTTACCGATTGCAAAGCATTGAGAAAACAGTGCCATATTTAATCCTTGTTTGTTCCTAGGACTAATTCTTATAATCAATTCTGTTGAAGTTGGTAAAAAAGAGGCTAATCCAATGCTAAAACAAATCAAAGATAATATAGGAATTAGAATTCCTCCTAAAGAAGTAAAAGTTGAGAAATATAGAATTATATTACCTATAAAGAAAGTAAATATTGTTATTTTTATACCAAATTCAGGTCTTTTAGATGATAACCATTTCCCAATTTTCCATTGAAAAAATAACTGAAATAATAGTTGAGATGAAACTATAAAAGCTGAAATATTATTAGAGATAGGTTGTCTATTTATACCTCCTTTAACCAAATCAAGAGGAAGAGCAAATTGCAAAAGAGACAGTGTACTTGTAATTAATATGAATGTTGACAAAGCAAAAATTAAGTTATTATAATAAATATGTTTATTTAATACTTTACTTTTAATAGCTTTAGTCTCTATGAGACTATGAAATGCATTCTTTTGGGTAAGTTTTCTTAAGTCTATTAGAATAATTAATATAAATATCATTGAAATAATATCTATTATGTATATAAACCTTAATGAAATTATGATTCCTATTAACCATCCTAGGAAAGTACCAAAAGCTATTCCAAAGGCATCAACTGTTCTTACAAAGGCAAATGCTTGACTAGATTTTATAGGCTTACATAAATAAGGTACTGCTAGTTCTACTGTAGGCCAATAAATACCAGCGGCTGCTCCGAGAAATAATTGTCCTAAAATCAATAAAAGATTGGTTTTTGCTAATAATAGAGAAGTACTCCCTGAAATAGTTAAAACAGATGAAAGGATTAAAAGATAAGAAAAGTTCTGAGATTTATTCAAATATAAGCCTGTACAGAATCTAGTAATTGTTCCTATTACTGCAGCTATTGAGAATGCAAAACCTATTAATGAAGCAGAAAAGCCTAGTTCATTAAATACTAATGGGGTGAAATATATTACACCCCCTAATCCCAAAGATGAGAAAAAACGCACCTTAGATATTAATCTAAGCTTGGGAGGAATGCTTATCCAGGTTTTTTTTATCTTAAAGATTTTTTTTAAAACATCACGCTCAGTGACTTTAGTTCTTGGACTTACAGCCTGTCTAGCTTTGACGCTTTTAGAAAAAGAAGTTAAAGCAGCAGAAAGGCTTGATATTCAATTTGAAGAAATGATAATACCAATTTCAATTGAAGAACTTGAAGGTTGGGCTGAGAAAAAAGGAGAAATGTCTTCTGAACTATCAACTTGGATAGATTTTCTGGGATTTGAGAATAAATATTCATTCTCTAGTTTTCTTCAAATACCTATTTTTAAAGAATCTGGAATTTCACTAGAACTTATTAGAAGTTGGGCAGGGAAAGAATTATTAGAACAAATAAGCGAATCAGTATTTATCAATGAAGATAATTCAGGTGTAATCCTTTTTAATACAATAGAGGGTCTTCTAGAAGAGAAAGAAACCATCACTATTATTGATATTTTAAAGAAAATGCCTTCTGAAAATATACTTTTAGATTTAGATGGTGTTATCAAAATTATAACCAGTTGGAAAGAAGAACTCAAAAAGCAACAAGATCTTTTGTTTTCATTATCTAATCTGGAATCATCAAAAATTACTTTTTCTGAAAATAATAAAAATTTATCTTTTTCAATGAAGTTATTCAAATTACCTGCAATTCATAGAAATGATTCTCTAACAATCGAGTTATGGAAACCAATTGCAGCAATGGATGAGACTAAAAATTTAATTATTTTTATGCCTGGACTTGGAGGAGATAGACTTCATTTCAGATGGCTAGCAAAAAACCTTAGCGAAAGGGGATGGCCTGTCGCTTTAATCCAACATCAAGGCAGTGACTCCGAATCTATAAAGGCTTTAGTCAAAGGTGGCGAATCGTTGCCAGGGGGAGCGGAGGTCTTTTTATATAGATTGAAAGATCTTGAAATTGTTATTAAGGCTTTTAAAGAAGGAGAACTTCATTTAAATAATGAGAATTTTGTAATTATGGGTCATTCTCTTGGCTCGTTAATTTCATATTTCTATTCTGGGGCTTTACCTCAAGAGGGTCTGGCAAGTAGATGTGATAATGCATTAAAAGATTTATCTTTAACAAATCTTTCGATTCTTATGCAATGTCATGTGGATCAAATTTATATTCCAAAAAATAAAGATACTAGTAATTTAACTGCCATTATAGGTATAAATAGTTTTGGAAGTATTTTATGGCCAAATAAGATATCTCGATCAGAATCTTTACCTGTATTATTAACAGGAGGAACCTTTGATTTGATAACACCAGTAATTAGTGAACAATTACAATTATTTTTATCAACAAAACCTAATACTTTTAGTAGAGTATTAATAATAGAAGGTGCTAGTCATTTTTCACCTGTAAGAGTACTTAATGATCAGAATATAGATTCTGGGGAAGATATTTTCAAAATAAATAATAAGTTAATAGGTGCAGATCCTAATGATGTACAAGCACTCTTATCAAAAATTATTATTGAGTTTCTTATAAGCATTGAGAAAAAAGAACCGCTAGATTTAGCTATTAAACAAAAAGAAAATGATTTAAAGTTTTATCTATTAAATAGAGACAAAGTAAATCTTATTTCTAAATAATTAAAATCTTACTCTTGGATCAATAATTGCTATAATAATATCTACCAGGGTATTAATTAAAACTATAATAAACGCTATTACAATAACAATACCTTGAACAACATTATAATCTCTCTGTTGTATTGCTTCTTGTAACCTAAGAGCTATTCCAGGCCAAGAGAAAACAACTTCTATTAATAATGCACCTCCAGCTAAAGATGCTATTGTTAATCCTGATAAAGTTAAAATAGGAATAAGAGCGTTAGGTAATGCATGATTAATTAATATCCTTCTATCATTTATTCCTCTGCATTTTGCCGCCTCAACATAATCACTATTAAGAGCCTCTTCTAGATTCATTTTTAATGATCTACTGAAAACACCACTTATTAAAACAGCCATAGTTAATGAAGGAAGTAATAAATGAAGTAGTGAACTTCTAAGTGCAAAGAAATCATTACTTAATAAACTATCAACTAGCATAAATCCAGTAATTCTAGGCTCATTCTCATAGAATGGAAATCTGCCTCCAATAGGAAGTAGTTTTAATTTAACTGAGAAAATTATTTGTACTATCATCGCTGCCCAAAAAGGAGGTATTGCATAAGTCGTAATACCCCATAATCTAGAAAAGACATCAAATTTATTATTTTTTATTCCTATAAGTCCGATAGTAGATCCTATTATTATTGCCAATAAAACTGATACTATTGTTAACTCAGTAGTTGCAGGTAATGATCTAAATATTATATTAATAACTGGTTCTTTTGATATAAGAGATTCCCCTAAATTTAAGTGTAGTAAATCATAAATAAAAGAAAAATATTGGTTTATTAATGGTTTATCTAATCCAAGATTAGTTCTAAGAGCTTCTCTGGCTATCTCATCTGCTCGTAAACCAAGTATTGCATCTACTGGATCTCCTGGCGCTACTCTTAATAATAAGAATACAAGAGAAGAGCTAGTAATTAAGATAATAGGACTCAAAAGAATCTTAGTTAAAACATATTTTATAAGAGATCTTGTTCTATTCATTCCAATCTTTCAAGAAGTTCAAAAATAACTAGACCATTGATATCAATAATTGGTTTAGAAATATCCATTCTTGACCAGGCTCTTGGTTTTGTTATCCATATTGGAATATATGGGGAATTAAAAGATGTTATTTGATCAACAAGAAGGAATTTATCCTCCCTCTCTTGCCCATTTAAGTTTTCACTATCGCTTAATAATTGTTGGATATTTTGAGAGCCCCAAAAGCTTCCACTAAAAACTGCCTCACCTCTTTTACAAATATCATCTATAATTTCATTGCATTCTAATAAGGGAGCTAAATAAGCCAATGGATCTGGATATGAACCGATCCAATCAATAATTACTGCAGTGTATATTCCCTCACTGAGATTCTTATATATCGTAGTTGATTCAACACCATTTAATTTTATCGACAAGCAATCATTCAAATCTTTGTTTATCTGTTCTTGCCATGTGAGGGCTATTAATTTATCAGTAAATATATTTGATCTAAAAGTCAATTCAAATTCAAGAATATTGCCATTGCAATATCCAGATTCTTTGAGAAGATTCCTTGCTAAAGCTGGTGAATAGCTTGGCCAAGGTTCAGATTTTTTAGATTTATATATCATTGGAATTATTGACTGGGTAGGTTCCCTCAATCCATAACTTACCTTCTTACTAATAAGTGAGCGATTTAAGCTTAGAGAGATTGCTTCTCTTGTTTTTTGATTATTAAATGGAGGTAAGTTAGTTCTCAGACTTACAAAGCTAATTTCATTAGCAGGACCAATACCTTCTTTTAATAATTGATTCTTAGATAGGGAATGAAGTTTTCTTCTTTGAGTATCTTCTATAGAATTAGAAATTAATAAATCAATATCTCCTTTAACAATTGCGCCATAAAGAGCAGATGAATTAGAAAAACTCACATGATTTATTTTTTTATTTTTAGGTTTTTTATCCCAATATTCTTCTGAGGGTATTAATACTTGTTTCCTGCTTGAGAAAAATTTCAATTTATATGGTCCAGTACCAACAAAATTATTAGTTAGAAATTTATCTTTATAGTTACTGTAACTTTTAGGTGAGATTGGAGTTAGATTTAAAGAAGTTAGTAATTTGTTTATAGAACTTGAGGGGTAGGCTAGCTCTATGACTAGTAAGTATTCTTCTGCTGCTTTAACATTATCTATTTTATCGCTAAGGATATAATTTAATGTACCAATATTCATAAACCGATTAATACTAAATGCCATTGCTTCTGCATTAAATTTCTCTCCATCATGAAATAATATATTCTTCCGGAGAGGAATATAAACTATCTTTTTGTTATTACTTATTTTAGGTTTTCCTGATGCTAATTTAGGGATTAATTCTCCCTTTAAATCAACTTCATATAGAGTATCTCCTAGAGAGCTTAGAATTTGTAATGTCCTAAAAGTACTTGCTTGAGCAGGATCAAGAGAGTCTATTTTTCCTGCACTGGCTATTGTTATTGATTCATCTTTTATATTGTTTTTACATGATAGTTGAGTACTCACGATTATACATATCAATCCAAACATAAGATAAGAACTAGAATTTATGTTCTTAATAAGTATTGATATATATCTCTTACATTTGGTTCTTAAACCTAACATGTATTCAATCTTTTGTAATGCAGGTTTTCCTCTTTATTATCATACTGGTTTTCAGTTCAAATGATTTAGAACTTGAATTTGTTATAGGCCACTCTCTCATCCAACATTTAGATTTATACTTATCAATACCAATAACTTGAAAGGTTTTATTACTATCTTGAATTTCAACACAAGAGCCTATGGTTAAATGAGTATTTATTAGTTCAGATTGATTTTTCATCTTTCTAGAAAATTAAAATTACAACATTTATATAATTATCAATTATATAAAAGAATATTCAATGTTTTTATAAGGGAATCCATACTCTATTCTTATAAGCAGCTAAGTTTAGAGGCAATTATTTTTACCTCATTGATTTTTTCGATTTCATTCAGAGACTTTGTTATAAGACCATTTTTTACTTGATGCGTGATTACTATTATTTCGGCTTGATTGTCGTTTGCCTCTAATTGAATTATTGATTCTATAGAGACATTATTATCTCCAAAAACCTTACCGATTTTGCCTATTACTCCTGGTGAATCATCACAGATTAATCTTAAATAGTTTTTCTTTATAATTTCAGAGGCATCTACAATTTGGCAATTCTGCCATGATTTTATAGATAACAAGGGATCTAATTTTTTGTTATCAATAGTACTAAATACATTCAGAATATCTGCCAGAACAGCTGATGCAGTAGCACCTGCCCCTGCTCCGGGACCAAATAACATTATTTCACCTACAGGATCACC
>CETH01183545.1_pt1 | contig 10035 bp, 8 predicted proteins | sample 361461 | NCBI WGS metagenome assembly CETH01 (sample SAMEA2622695, study PRJEB7988) | marine metagenome | isolation source: saline water (ENVO:00002010), including
CGGAAAGAATTGCAAAAGAAATTATTAATATGGTTAGTATAAAATGATTAAATATCCCTATTCAAAACCTGAGGTAACTAAGTCAGACATTAATGAGGTAAAAAAGGTATTATTAGGTGGGTATTTGAGCCAAGGAGAAAAAATTCATAAATTTGAATATGAGTTAGCAAGATATTTTGATAGTAAAAATGCTATTGTTTGTAATTCGGGAACAGCAGCATTACATTTAATTTATATGGCTCTAGGAATTGGACCTAAAGCTGGACTCTTAACAACACCTATAACTTTCTTGGCTACTGCTAATGCAGCAAAAATGTGCAATGCATCAGTATATTTCGCAGATGTAGATCATATATCAGGCCTTTTGACTGCAGATACAATAGAAAAATCTTTAAAAAAATATAAAAATAAAATTAAAGTAATTACATTGGTACATTTAGGAGGTAAAATATGTGATTTAGAATCAATATCTAAAGTAGCAAAAAAATATAATTGCTTAATTGTAGAAGATGCAAGTCATGCAGCAGGAGCTGTATATTATGATAAAGGTGGTGTTAGTAGTAAGGTAGGAAGTAATAAGTATAGTATTGCAACGGCGTTTAGTTTTAATGCTATCAAACATATTGCTATGGGCGAAGGGGGTTGTGTATCAACTAATAATAAAATAATAGCTGATAAAATTAAAAATTTAAGAAGTCATGGTATGTTAAGGCAAAAAAATAAATTACTTTACAAACCTAAAGAACATGCACCTTGGTATTATGAAATGCAAGAGTTAGGTTGGAATTATAGAGCTGATGAGGCTTCATGTGCATTAGGGTTAAGCCAGCTTAAAAGATTGCAAAGAGGAATATTTAAAAGGAAAAAAATAGCAAGATATTATTTTAATGAATTAAAAGATATAGATTGTATTATTCTACCAGCTAATATTAAAAGTATTAATCGGAGTGTTTGGCATTTATATCCACTACTTATAGATTTTAAAAAAATAGGTATTAGTCGTAGTCATATGATGAAACAATTATTGAAATATGGAATTCAAACACAAGTTCACTATATACCTTTATTTATGCAACCATATTATAGAAATAGAAATTTTTCCTTATTTAAACAATCTATAAAATATTATGATTCTACATTAAGCATCCCTTTATATGTGCAGCTTAATAAAAAAGATATTATTTATATAAGTTCAAAAATTAAGAGTGTAATAAATCAGTAATCCTAGCGTAGTATTTTGTGACTCATATGAAGCTTTAAATAAGCTTTATTCTGGAGGTTTGTCAAAGACTACTAAAATAATTACTAAATCGCCTCGTATATTAAATTCTAATAATAATTATGTTCATAATTTAGAAAAAGATATAAATTATAAACATCAAGAAATTTATAGAAATAAATCAAAAGAATATACTTATGAAATTTTTAACAGTTTAAAAAAAGATAAAAATCTCTCCGAATATAGCTTATTATTTTCTCAAAAATTTTTGAAATTTTATAATCAAATATATTTCGCAAGTTTATTTAGAGATAGTTTTTTAGATAGAGAATTTTGGGTAATTAAGCCTATTTGTAAAGATAAGAAAATAAATTACGCTATCTCTTCTGAAATATATGATATTTTAGTGGCGCATCCAAATTGTAGAATAAAGAAAATTCCAGTTCGTGCAACTAATGAAAGATCCGCTCGTGGGGATAGTAAAGTAAGTATTTATTCACGCTTACGCATAGTAGGATATAAAGGTATATTTTGGAATTTTTTAAATCTAATATCTTTTTTATTTAAAAGTAATAAAGTTAAAATAGCTATAATAAGTAGTAACGAACTAGTGAGAGATATTAGTTTTTATCTTTTATGGAGAAAGAATCTTAATATATTTTACTTTAAGAAATTTTTTAATTTTAAAAATAAAATAGTGATTATTAAAAATGAAAATATAATTAAAAATATTAGTGTTGTTGTAAATAAAATTTTTCTAAAAGCATTAAGGGACGTACCATCAGAAACTATTAGAGAATTATTAATAGCTAAATGGAACATAGAATTAATAGATATTATTAATTCATATAGAACATATAAGCATAATATTAAAAATATTTTAGATAAAAAAAAGATAGATTTTATTTTAATTGGCTATTTAGATATGCTTAAAGGGCTTGCTCTTCATAATATATGTCAAAATAAAAGTATACCCTTAATATCATGCCAACATGGTATTACAAGAGAGATAATATTTGATCCTAACTTGAGATCAATATTTTTTGAAACGAGTTTTAGCGACTATTTATTTTGTTATAATGATATGTCTGAGAAAGTTACGCAGTCTGCAATGTATTATAATCAAAATAATATTTATAATATCGGACTTCCTTCTGATTATAGAAACTTTATTTCTAAAAAAAATAAGAGTAAAGAAATTTGTTATATTTCTACAATTTTATTATCCGGCGGTATTCCAAATTTTATAGCACCTGAAAAGGATATTGAATTAATAAATTGGGAATTAAAACTAATAAATAAAGTTTTTAAAAAAACTATAAAGACTATAGATTATAAACCTTATCCTGCTATTAGATATGCAGAAAATGACATTAGTATTCAGGCTGTTAAGGAAGACAATAATCTAAAATTAGTGGGTACTCATATAGATTTTAGATATATAATTTCAAATTATGGCCTATTAATAACTTCTGGTGCTACAAGTACTTTAGGATGGTGTGTTCAATCTAATATTCCTTTAATAATTATAAATAGAAAAGGCTCGCTTTCAATAAAAGAAAGCGTAATTCATGATTTTAAAAAAGCTTTTTTTATTTTTGATGATTCAGATGAAAATTGGACTGAAAAATTAAAATCATTTTTAGAAAAAGAATATTCAGATATATTAAAGTTATGGAGAAATAAATTAGATACTAGGCCTACTATTATAAAAAAGTATTTTGGTGATGTTAACTTAAATGCAGGCAAGAATGGTGCAAATATTATTAATAATATAATTAGAGAACAAAAATTTGGATAATATTAAAGCTTTAAAAGAAAGTGATATTTATTTAAGGCCGTTATTAAGCGAAGATATAACAGTTAGATATCTATCATGGTTTAAGAACGATATTGTAACTAAGTTTTTAGATGCTAAAAATTTAAAAAAAAATGAAGTTATAAAATACTTAAATTATGGGAAGGAATCAGGTAGTTACTATATTTATGCTATATGTCTAAAATCAAATGATATGCATATAGGAAATATTAAAATAGGCCCTATAAAAAGGAAAGATGGAATATCAGATTTAGTTACTGTTATTGGAGATGATTATTATTGGGGTAAGGGTTTTGCCAAATACGCAATCATTTCTGCAATAGATATTGGTTTTAATCAAGGAGGTATAAGAAAATTTAGTGCAAGTATTAATTCTTTAAATATTTCATCTTTAAAAGCTTACACATCGGCAGGAATGAAAAAAGAGGCTATTATTCAGAATTATTTTTATAATAATGTAGAAAATGAAATTATTATTTCGGATAAAATATATGTTGGGTGTGAAAATAAAAAATTTAATATGGATCTTTTGCAGAGTTGGGAGCCTTTTTCCTAGATATTTAGGGTATATATCTAATCATGAAAACTAATTTTAAAATATTTAATAAGAATATTTATCAAGACTCGCCTTGTTTAATAATTGCAGAAATTGGAATTAATCACCTTGGGGAAGTAAAACTATGTGAAGAAATGATATTATCTGCGTTAGATGCGGGAGCAGATTGTGTTAAATTACAAACTGTAAATGTGGAAGAAAGTTATCATCCAAATACGGAATCATATAGAGTTTTTAAAAATGCGGAACTAAATATTGAAGAACTCAAATATCTTATTAAAATAACTGAAAAAAATAATGGTTTTTTATTTTCTACACCGGGTGATATATCTTCCTTAAATTTATTGAGTCTTTTAAATATACAAGCATATAAAGTTTCTTCAGGTCTTTTAGGTAATTTACCATTAATACAAGAAATTTCTAAAACTAATATGCCTATAATTTTATCTACTGGCATGGCTTCGGAAATTGACATTGAGAGAGCTTTAAGTCAAATCAAGAATTACGAAAAAACAAATATAGCCCTATTACACTGTGTATCAATTTATCCAGCTAAAAATGAGTTTTTAAATTTACAGTTTATAAGACATCTATCAGAAAAATATAATGTTATATCTGGTTATTCAGATCATAGTATAGGCCCTCTAGCCTGCATTTCTGCTGTTGCAAGTGGAGCAAAAATAATTGAAAAACATTTTACTATAGATAATAATATTACAGGTGCTGATAATAGTTTATCAATGAATCCAAAAGAATTTAAATCTATGTGTAAAAACATTAGAGAGACTGAAGAAATGTTGTATGGTTCAACATTTAAACCTCATCCTTTGGAAGAAAGTTTAAAAAAATCTAGATATAGAAAAATAGTTGCTGGAGTAAATATTAATAAAGGTGATGAAATAAATTTATCTAATGTAAACTTTATGAGAATAGACGATGATTTAGATTCAATTGATGCGTCTGAATGGAATTTATTTTCCGGTAAAAAAAGTAAAAAAAATATTCAAAAATTTAGCCCTATTACTTTAAAATGTATTTTGTAATACTATGGCTGAAAATTATACATACTTAAAGCATGGCCTATATTTGTAAACTTAGGATATCTTAATGTTGAAACATAGAGTTTTAATAACAGCAGTCTCAGGTGCTTTGGGACCACAAAATATTAATTTTATGAAGAACTCAATCAAAGGAGATGTATGGGTTTTAGGTGTAGATGTAAAACATAATTATGTTGCAGAAAATAATGCTAATGAATTTGCATTAGTTCCTCTAGGAAATACTAAAAAATATATTTCTAGAATTCAGGAATTAATTAATCTTCACAAGATTACAATGGTACTTCCCTGTTCAGATGAGGAAGCTATAAACTTATCAAGAAATAGAGAAGTTATAGAGAGTAAAAGTACATTATTAGCAACAGCAAAAATATCGACTATTAAAACTATATCTAATAAAATACTTACTTATAATTTTTTTAAAAAAGTTGGTATAACAGTGCCAGATTTTAGAGTATGCAATAATGAATTAGAATTAATTAAACATGCTTCAAATTTTTATCAAGAAAGGGGCTCATTTGTTATAAAAGATGCTATTGCTAGGGGTAATAGAGGAACAATATTGGTAGATAAAACTATTAAAGGTAGACAAGATTATATGGGCTCCAGAGAATTACATATGGGTTGGGAATATTTTAATGATAATTTTAAGAAGTTTGTGGATCAAACTTTTCCGAAATTAATTACTGAGCGCCTTTATGAGCCGTGTTATGATATAGATGTATTATCAAAGAATGGAAAGTTAATAAATGCTATTGCTCGGGAAAGAATAAACCCTGCAGGTGTTCCTTATCGTGGAAATATTATGAGAAATAATAATAAATTAACTAATTTAGCAAAAAAAGTTTCTGAGTATCTAGAATTAACTTGGCTATATGACATTGATATAATGACTAGAAAAGATGGAACACCTGTATTATTAGAAGTAAATCCTAGGCCAAGTGGTAGCTCAGCCGCTTCTATGCAGTGCGGAGTTCCCCTTTATAAAAACTTATTAGAGTTATTTGAGAGAGATGATTTTCAAGAAAAAAATTATTTTGTCGATGGAACAATTATTAGTCCTAGTTTTATATGTAATGTTATTAAACCGAAAATAAAGTAATATGAAGAATATTAAATTTCAAGATACTTCTTTGAGAGATGGAGAACAAACTCCAGGTGTTGCATATAATCTCCAAGACAAAATTAGAATTACAGAACAACTAATAAAATTAAATGTTGATAGTATTGAGGTTGGTTTTCCTGCTGCTTCAAAAGATGAAGCAGCAATTGTAAAAGAAATTTCATTAAAATATAAAAATAATAAAAATATATTTTGCGTTTTTGCAAGGGCTATTAAGGAAGATATAGATATTGCTTATGAAAGTATTAAAGAAGCAAAATTCAAAAGATTACAAATTGTTGCTCCTGCATCTGACATACACATTAAATATTCTACCAGTAAAGATAAAAAATCTATACTTAAAGATGTAGAGGAAGCTATTAAATATGCATCTTCAACATTCCAAGATATTCAATTTACCGCACAAGACGCTCCTCGAGCAGATTTAAAATTTTTAAAAAAATTAATAGACACAGCTATTAAAAATGGAGCAAGAATTGTTTGCTTGCCAGATACTTCTGGTTTTTGCTTGCCAGAAGAATATGGAAAATTAATTTCTTCAATAAAAAAACATATAAGCTTAAATGATGTGACAATATCAGCTCATTGCCATAATGATTTAGGGTTAGCAGCAATAAATACTATTGCTGCAATAAAAGCAGGTGCTGATCAAGTAGAATGTACTATAAATGGAATAGGAGAAAGAGCTGGTAATACTCCTATGGAAGAAATTGCCGTTATAATAAATTTAAAATATAAGGAATTATATACTAATGCTTTAAACTTAAAATATTTTAAAGAAGTTAGTAATATAATGTCTGATATAACAGGTTTACAAGTCCATGTTAATAAACCTTTGTTTGGAAAGAATGCATTTCTACATTCTTCCGGGATGCATCAAAAGGCTATTATAAATAATAAAGAAACTTTTGAAGTTATTAATGCAGAAGATTATGGAATAAAAGGGGGTAAACTATCAATAGGAAAATTATCTGGTAAAGCTGGTGTTGTTAACTACTTAAAACAGATGAATATTTTTTTAGATGATAAAGAATTAAAAAAAGTTATGGAATTAATAAAAAAAGAAGCAATAAATATTAAAGAGTTTAATAAAGATAAAATTATTAGAATACTTAAAAAACAAAATATTAATTGAATGAAAAATAATAAAAAAATTATAGCTATTATTCAAGCTAGAGTTAATTCTACGAGGTTACCCAATAAGGTATTATTAAAACTTAATAAAGTACCGACAATAATAAGAATGATTGATAGACTTAAAATATCTAATCTCATCGACGAAATTTGGGTAGCCACAGGTACGTCTAAGATTAATGATAAGCTTGTAAGAATTTTAGATTCATCAAAAAATATTAATGTATTTAGAGGAGATGACCTTGATGTATTATCAAGATATAGTGAGGTAGCTAAAAAAACTAAAGCAAATATTATTATAAGGTTAACAGGGGATTGTCCGTTAATAGACTCGGAAATAGTTGATAATACTGTTAAATTATTGATTGCTAAAAAAGCTGATTATGCTTCTAATATAATTAAAAGAACATACCCAGATGGATTAGATGTTGAGGCATTTACATATAAGACTTTATTGGAAACAGATAAAAATGCACCTAAAGGTTTTTGTCGTGAGCATGTTACAACCTATATGCATGGTTTATACAAAAGCAAATATCCAAAGGGTGATTTTAAAAAAGTATCATTAGAAAATTCTGTTGATTTTAGTAATTTACGTTGGACATTAGATGAAAAAAAAGATTTTGATTTTTTAAACTCTATTTTTTCAAATATATCTTATAATGCTTCCTGGTTAGAAATTATTTCATTTTTATTAGATAATCCCTTATTACAAATGAATAATAGTATAATAGATTCTAACGAAGGGGCAGTAGATAAAACATTATCAAGTTATAGTAGATATAATAAAAGTAACAAATTTTTCAAAAAAGCAATAAAATATGTTCCGTTAGCAAGTCAAACATTTTCTAAAAGTTATATTCAGTGGCCAAAGGGGGAAGCACCATTATTTATCGAACGAGCATACGGTTCCCATGTAGTGGATATAGATAAAAACCATTATATAGATTATATATTAGGCTTATTGCCGATAACTCTGGGGTATTGTGATAGAGATGTGGATAATGCTGTTATCTCTCAAATTATGAAAGGAAGTATATTTTCTCTACCTTCTAAATTAGAAACTATTCTTGCTGAAAAGTTAGTTAATTTAATTCCTTCTGCAGAAATGGTAAGATTTGGAAAAAATGGATCTGATGCGACAACTGCGGCTATAAGATTAGCAAGGGCATATACAAATAGAGATATGATAGCTGTTTCTGGTTATCACGGCTGGCATGATTGGTATATAGGTAGTTCCACAAGAGATTTAGGAGTGCCTAATACAGTTAAGGAACTTACACATAAGTTTATTTTTAATGATGCAGAAAGTTTAAAATATTTGTTTAAGAAGCACCCTAATAAATTTGCTGCTGTTATATTGGAACCAGCAGGATTAGTAGAAACAAAAGTTAGTTTCCTTAAAGAAATAAAAAAGATATGTAAAGAAAATAAAACATTATTAATATTTGACGAAATAATAAGTGGTTTCAGAATAAATATGGGTGGAGCACAATTAGAATATGGAGTTAAGCCAGATTTATCATGTTTTGGCAAAGGTATGGCGAATGGATATCCGTTATCAGCATTAGTGGGGTCAAAAAAAATTATGAAATTAATGGAAGAAATTTTCTTTTCTTCGACTTTTGGAGGCGATACTATTTCACTCGCAGCATCCATTGCAACAATTGAAAAATTACAAAAAAATCAAGTAGTAAAAAAAACTAGATTATACGGTAAAAAGTTAATACTGGAATTAAATAAAGTTTGTAAAAATGAGAATATAGATTCTTTTATAAAAATATCTGATATAGATTGGTGGCCTCAGATAATAATTGAAGATCCTCCAATAGAAAAATTCTTATTAATAAGTTTATTAAGACAAGAGCTATTAAAGACTGGAATTATGGTTAATTCAACCTTTAATTTGTGTTATGCACATACTGTTCCAGGAATAATGGAAGCTACTGTTAAAAGATTTAAGCAGGCAGTTACAAACCTAAAGATATTTATAAAATCTCCAAATCCAAAAAAATATTTAAAAGGTGATTTAGTTCAAACTACTTTTAAGGTTAGGTAAATTAAATATTTTTAATTTAGATATAGTAAAATAAAATAATAAATAATTCAGAAATAGAACATAAAAAAATTTTTAAAGATATTAATTTATATCTTAAAAAATTTAAAATACATGCATGGATGGATGCGGGACTTTTGTTAAAATATACCAGAGGTCAAAATATTTTTCCATCCTCAGATATAGATTTTGGAATTAAATCAGAAGATACTAAAAAATTAGTATTGTTTTCAAAATATATAAAAGATCAAGGTTATTTGGTAACTACTATTGGTAATACTAATGTAATTTTTGAAGGCATAACTATAGTAAAAAAATATAATCAAGATCAATACATAACTATAGACATATACATTTATTATGATCTATATAATCATTACTGCAGGCCTAATAGTCATAAACCAATAAAGCAATATTATATTTCTAGAAATTTATTTCGTATTTTTAATAAGTTTAATATAATTAATAATCTAAAATATTATAGAGATATGTATATAATTGGAATTATTTTAAAATACCTTTCTTGTATTTATTCAAAAATTTATTTTAGAGTTGCTACAACATCTCAATTTGCAATACCAAAAAATTTACTCGATAGTCTTAAAGCAGTAGAGATTTTTGGTACTATAGTATTTATTCCTAAAAATAATATTGAATATATGTGTTGGCGTTATGGAATTAAATGGAAAATCGCTAATAAAAATTGGAGATTAACTGATGGTAAGATGTTGTTTTTGAATAATCTAAAAAGTTATTGGTCTTTTTATTCTTCAGCACCAGGCTTTACAAATTCTAAATTATCAATGAATAAAAATAAAAATAAAACTAAAATTAAATCAATTTTTGAATTTAATGAAAATGAGATAGAAATTATGAAAAAATCAAAAATTATATCAAAGTCAATTAAGGATAAATTTGAGTAATTTAGTGAATAAAATGTATAAGTTTTCTTGGAAGTCAAAAGGACGAACACTTTTATGGTTAGAAGATAAATTACATTATTCTAGTGTTCCTAAATTAATAGTTTTTACCTATGGTGAATGGAAAAATAATAAAGAAAAAATATTAAA